>Ga0302280_1001811_pt1 | contig 17172 bp, 19 predicted proteins | sample III_Fen_E1_1_FD_198771 | JGI IMG/M metagenome (GOLD analysis project Ga0302280, IMG submission 198771) | Peat permafrost microbial communities from Stordalen Mire near Abisko, Sweden - III_Fen_E1_1 | ecosystem: Environmental > Terrestrial > Soil > Wetlands > Permafrost | place: Sweden: Abisko... | reverse complement strand
GCTGCCATTCCTTGGCCCAGCCCGCGTGGGCCTGAATGGTCGGAACAATCTGTATTTTTTTCAGTACCGCTTCTTTCCAAAGATCATCCGAAACCGGCCTGGAGGGCATGTGGGCCACTTCATCCACTCCATATTTAACGCAAAGCTCAAAGTCCCGCTCGTTCGTGATATGGGCGGTCACCCGCTTGCCGCGTTCATGGGCGGCCGAAACAATTCCTTCCACTTCGGTTTCGGACAGACAGGGGCCCAGTTCATGTTCCAGTCCCAGCTTGATCACATCCACGCCCAGTCCGGCTAATTGCCAGACCTTTTCCTGAGCCTGATAGCGGCCTTGAATCGGCGCGGCGGCTTTCGGTCCCCACACGTTTTCAGGGTAACCCTGATGACAGGTTAAAATCGGCCCCGCGAAGAAAATTCGGGGCGAAGCGATCAATCCCGTTTTTTCCCTGGCCCTCCATGCCAGCGCGTCAAAAACATCGGAGGCCAAGTCACGAATGCTGGTAACCCCGTTTTGAAGGAAACTATAAAGGCTCGCTTCATTCACCAGCCCATGAACATGAAGATCAATAAACCCCGGCAGCACAAACAAACCCTCGCCATCAATCACTTCCACCGCTTCATACTCTGGTGCCTGCTCACGAGGGCCCGCGTAAACAATTTTTCCGTTTTCGATTAAAAGAGTGTGGTTTTCCAGGGCGCCGTCAGTTACGGCATCGTAGACAATGGCTTTTTGAATCGCGGTTTGAACTTTCAAGTAAAACTCCATTTGGGTGACGCGTTAACAGACTATACCTGTCCGCAAACCATTTATTGAGTGAAGTTATTGATCCTGAAAAATCTGATTGAGTAAATAAGCCAGCCTGAGCCCGGCTTTCAGCAGCCGTTCGTAAACGATTTTTCTCATTTGATCGGTGTAATAGTCGTCGGGTAAATCCTGTCCCCAGCGGTTCTTTTCCAAAAGCGGGCCGGCCGGCAATTCCGAATAGATATTGTCCCGGGCTATCCGAAAGCTTTCATAAGCCCAATCCTTGGGCGTCCCGCCCTGCCAGGCGTTAACCTGATCTTCGGTTAAATTTTGTTCCAGCTGCGCAGCCAGCTTTCTGGGGTTTTCTTTGGCGTGGGGCTCCAGCAAATTGTCCCAAAAACTATGGAGATTCACCCAGGTATAGCGGTTTGGGTTCTTCTGGGAGCCGTAATAACGAAACCATTTTTCATTGCCTCCCCGGTCATTATCTTCCGCGCAATGCAGAGGCTGATGGACGTCCCCCACAAAATGGACCAAAAACTTAAGCGCTTCTCTTTTTGCCGATGGGGGCGCCCATCGATCCTTCAGAATCTCTTCATCCCGTTCAATTTGATCGACCACGCACTGGTGATCGCGGCAAATATCTGAAAGGTCATAACTGTTTTGTTCTTCCCGCACATTCACTTGTATGTAATGCCAGGGCGCCGTTTCGGATCTGGTATGGGCAATCATATCCGCCCAGGTACAGACCGAAACCAGATCTCGGGAGGGGCCTAAAAGGCGGTGAACTTCCGTCCAGGCCTCGGGGGTCAACCGGTCCTGCGCGATAAAAGCGATCGTTTTGTGGCCCACCGCGCCCCAAGCCAAAAGAGGACTTTGTGTGAAAAGAAACAGAATGAAAAAAAGAAGAAAGGAATGACGCCTCAAGATCATGTAACAACCTTCACTTTAAATGAAGATCGCCAGGGCCAGAGCGATAGTTGCTAGTGCCGAGACCACGCCGGGCGGCGCGAAGAAATACCGGAAGCTCAAAAAAGAAGTAACGGCTTGGGCGATCATCAGGGGCCAGGTCAAAGTCCGCGCGGCTTGAAGTTGAAGAACTGACAGATCGCCCAATTGCCAGGCTAAAACCGATGAAAAAGCCAGGAATAAGGTGGTCAAAAGTCCAAAACCGATATAAAAACCATAATAGTCGCAATTCCTGCCCATGAACTTAAATCGACTCTTCATGGTCTTCACGACCGAAAGCATTGGGGGATCTTTTTTAGGTGAAAGCAGACCATAAGTGTGGGTCGCGGAAAAAAACAAAAGCAATCCTGAAGCGATTCGGTAAAACAAGAGGCTGTTCATGAAACTCTCCTTGTTTAAAGTCAACCTCAGACCGCTTTAACCGGACTTCCCGTCTTTTCATATTTTTCAATAAACTGTTCCACCATTTCATGCGCTTCGGAGTCCGAATATTGAAGCGGCGGAGTCTTCATAAAATAAGCCGAGGGGCCTTCCAAAGAACCGGCCAGTTTGGAATCCATCGCCAATTTACAACAGCGAATGGCGTCAATCCCCACGCCCGCGCTGTTAGGCGAATCCCATACTTCCAGTTTCAACTCAATCGAAACAGGCACATCCCCAAACTCACGGCCTTCCAGGCGGATATGCGCCCACTTGCGGTCCTGAAGCCAGGGTACGTAATCGGACGGGCCGATATAAATATTCTGGGGGTCAATCGGATGGGATAACTGGCTGACCACCGCGCCCGTCTTGGAGATTTTCTTGGATTCCAACCGGTCCCGCTCCAGCATGTTTTTAAAGTCCATGTTGCCGCCAAAATTCAACTGGGACGTATGGTCCAGCACCACGCCTCGGTCGGAAAAAAGCTTGCTCAGTACCCGGTGCGTAATGGTGGCTCCCACCTGCGCTTTAATGTCGTCCCCCACTATCGGCAATCCCGCCTGCTCAAACTTTTTCGCCCAGGCCGGATTGGAGGCGATAAACACCGGCATACAATTCACCACGCCCACGCCCGCCTTGATGGCCTCGGTCATGTAAAACTTAACCGCTTCCTCGCTGCCCACCGGCAGATAGTTAATCAGAATGTCTGTTTTGGTTTCTTTCAGAATTTGAGCCACATCCACCGGCTTTTCAGCGGATTCTTTCACCACTTCACGGTAATACTTGCCCAAACCGTCATAGGTATGGCCCCGGTAAACCTTCACGCCCAAAGCGGGAACATCGGAGAATTTAATCGTGTTGTTGATCGGGGTAAAAATGGCTTCGGCTAAATCTTTGCCGACTTTGTTCGAGTCCACGTCAAAAGCGCAGGAAAACTCAATGTCGCTGATGTGATATTTTCCCAAACGGACATGCATGAGGCCGGGAACGAATTTGTCTTCATCCGCGTCGCGGTAATACCGGATCCCCTGCACCAGAGAAGAGGCACAGCATCCCACACCCACAATCGCCACTCGAATTTTAGACATTCAAATACCTCCCCAAAAATAAACTGTCCCCTAGTGGGTTATCAGGCTTTATTCCAAACCCGGTAAATTCTCTGTAAAACCGTGATCAAAGACAAAACACCGACCGCGTATAAAAAAACCGTGGGTTGAGCCGCAAAAAATCCGATAGCCAGCAAGATCACCCGGCCTGGCCGGGGTAAAAGACCCACTTCACAATCGACCCCCAACCCTTCCGCGCGGGCCCGGGCATAAGACACCATCAGGGATAGAATACAGACGATAAAAGCCAGTAAAAGGTTCCGCGAATCTTGCTGATGATAATAATACAGTAGAAAGCCCGCAAAAACGACAGCCTCTGAAAACCGGTCCAAAGTGGAATCCAAAAAAGCCCCAAAGCGTCCGCTTAAAGCGCCGTTTCTCGCCAAAGAACCATCCAAAACATCAAAAAAACCAGCGAAGAGAAGCCATCCTCCCGCCGCGGCCCATTTTCCCTGCACCATCGAAATCGGCACCAGAACCGTCACCAGCAAGCCTATCAGAGTGATCAGATTGGGATGAACCTTTAAAGCGATAAGAACTTTACAGAGGGGCTTGAGGGTTTGATCGATCCATTTTTTAAGACTTTTTTGGATTTGAACCAGGGATGAGATAAGCCGCTCCTCAACAGAAAAAGTTTAATCTATTTTAACCACCAAGACACCAAGGGCACCAAGAAAGAAAACTGATAATTTTGAATTCTTAATTTTAAATTATGAATTGTAGTACTTGGTGCCCTTGGCGTCTTGGTGGTTAGATTAGAGTTTTCAGCCGTTCTTACTTTAATGAAAAGCGTTCTCCCAGATAAATTTTCCGGGCCTTTTTATTGGACGCTAGTTTGGCGGCGGTGCCCGCGAGAAGAATTTTGCCCTCAAACATAATATAAGCCCGGTCGACGATCGAAAGGGTTTCCCGCACATTGTGGTCGGTGATCAAAATACCGATCCCCTTCTTTTTAAGAAAGCGGATGATGCCCTGGATATCCTGAACCGCGATGGGATCAATCCCCACAAAGGGCTCGTCCAGAAGGATAAATTTCGGATCAACCACCAGGGCTCTGGCGATTTCAACCCGGCGGCGCTCGCCGCCCGACAGGGTATAGGCCTTCTGTTTGGCCAGATGGGTTACTTTGAGTTCATCCAAAAGATATTTCATCTTTTTTTGACGGTCCATGGGCGAAAGGGGCATGAGTTCCAAAATGGCCAGCAGGTTTTCCTCAACCGTCAGCTTTCTGAAAATGGAGGCTTCCTGGGGCAGATAGGCGATTCCCAGTCTCGCCCTTTTGTACATGGGCAATTGGGTAATGTCGTGAGTGATGCCTTTTTCCTCGAAATAAACCTGGCCTTCATCCGGGGCAATAAACCCCGTGGTCATGTAAAAAGTGGTCGTTTTTCCCGCGCCGTTGGGCCCCAAAAGACCCACCACTTCGCCTTCGTGAACCTCAATGGAAACGTGATCCACGACTTTTTTCTTGCCGTAAAATTTCACTAAATTGTCGGTTCGAAGGACTTTCTTCATGCATACCTCGGCAAAATTTGTTTTCAGCTACTGGCCTGAACTGATAGGCGTCGGAGCGGCTGTTGGAACAGCGGCGGCGCCCGGTGTTTGCAAAGCGTTCGGCTGAACCAGCGCCCCGGATAACGCGGGACCATTGGCTTTTTTACCGCTCGTTCCGCCTTTTTTTCCGGTCGAACCCTGGTCATCCTGATTTTTTTTAGTCACGGGCAAAGCTTCTCCCGACGGGTTAAAAACAGCGTCCGCCAGGCCTTCGGCAAAAAAACTTTTTTCTTCCCCCAAATTGGTGGTGATTCTTCTGCCGGTAATTTGGGCACTCGAAGTATAAACCCGCGGGTCATCCTCAAGGACTAATTTATTTTCATTGGCGTAGAAAGTCGCCTTTTGAGCCTCCGCGTTGACTTGGGCCTGATCAATCTGGACATTCTGATTCACCACAAAGGTTTTATTATCCGAATCGACTATCATTTGGCGGCCCAGAATAGTGACGGGTTTTTTATCGCTATCCAGGCTGACCAGCATGGGATGATCATGGGCGGTCATCATTTCCATCATGTCCTGGTATTCCAAATTGCCGCAGGTCAAAGTCACCGATTGGGTCTTGTCCACCACCTTCACATGCCCCGTCGCGGTGGCGACGTTATCATCGGAAAAAGCCCGAATCTCGTCCGCAGTCAAAATCACCGTTCCATGCAGCGCTTTCACTTTACCCTTGAAAAGGGTGAGCCCTTTTAATTTGTCAAAGGTCAATTGGGACGAGGAAATGCTCACCGGTTTCTTGCGTGTAATTTGAATTGGAGCGGGTTTCGTTTCATCCGCCCTTGAGTCAAGCGCTCCGGTAAAAAAACAAACCAGCGCCGTTAAAACCGCGAGGCCGGGCCGGAGGGGGTTAAAAGGGTTTTGGTTTTTTAAAATCACTGATGTCATTAACGTCCCTAACCTTGGAATGAACATCCTTGTTGAAATGAATGTTATTCAGTTCCGTATCCGCCGTCATCCCCACCGCCGTAATCTCATCCGATCCTTTTAAAACATGCACCCTTTCATCGGTTTTAATTTCGTCCGTATCGGGATTCCAGTTGAGTTTGTCCGTCTCCAGCTGGGACCCATTTTCCACAATGAGAACCACATGCCCGTCCGCTTCGGTCGCGTTGGTCTCCGTATTGATGATTGATTTATCCGCGGTCAGCGTCGAAACCAGCTTGTTGTCTTTGTAATATTGGGCGTAAATGTTATCTGAATAGGCCAGTTTTTGGGTTTGATAGAGCCTGGCGATATCCGAATAAAGCTCCCAGCGCTTAACGCCCTTAAACGAGGATACCAGATGAAACTTTTCAATAATCGCGTCGGGTGAATCCTCGTCCTGTGCCGTCGTTTCGGGGCTGTTCGGAGCGGGCTGGCTTTTATCCCGAAGAAAAAACATCACCAGCGACACCGCCGCTAAAATTCCCAAAAGAATAAAAACCCGTCCATAGCTTTTGCGGGCGGGAGCTAAAAGAATATCGGATGAATCCTCCACAACCGGAGGGGCGGTTTTAGCTTTTTTCATGCCCAGGGTTTGCTTTCGGGAGGTTTGGTTTTCCAGCGTTCATGCATCTGTCTTCATACTCCATATCATTTCAATCAACATGAAAACTATCCCATAAAGCGCAGCTTTATGGGGCACATCCCACGGGTTACGACTACTCAGCGGGTGGTTTAGTCTTCCAGCGTTCGTGCATCCACATCCATTGATCCGGATAGGTTTTAACATAGGTCTCAATCACTTCAGTATAGCGCCGGACGATCTCCAAAATGTCCTTTTCGGCGTCTCCCGTTTTTTGAAACTCGATTTCTTTTTCGACAAAAAGCTCGAACTGTTCGTCCGCGCCCCTCACCACAAAGGCCGGCACCAGCGCCGCCCCGGTTTTATAGGCGATCCGGGCTACTCCCGACTGGGTCCAGGCCATCTTGCCGAAAAAAGGAACGAAGACTCCGTCTTTACCCGTGTCCTGATCCACCAGAGCGCAGATGGCGTTGTTATTTTTGAGCGCTTCCAAAATGCCCCGCAAAGCCAGTCCTCTTTTAATCATCGGTATTTTTAGTTTTTCCGATCTCATCCAGGTGACCAACTCATCAAAACGGGAATCGTATAAATTTTGAGCGACAGCCACGGTAGGTGTCTTTGAGGCGAAATAAGCGCCCATCAGTTCCCAGTTGCCCAAATGCCCGGACAAAATAAGAACGCCTTTATTCTTGGCTAAAGCTTTTTCCATATGCTCCCAGCCGTGAACCCGGACAACCTGGGAAACCACTTCTTCCTGGGTCATCGGCAGCCAGCGGGCGACCTCAAAAAGATTCCCGCCCAGCCTTATCCAAACCTTTTGCGCCAACTTTTCCGCCTGAATCCAGTTCAGGGTTTGAGAATAGGCGATCCGGATATTACTGGTAGTTTTGTCTCTTTCCTTTCGGGCCAGCTTGAACACCAGCCAGCCAAAACCGCGCCCCAAAAACTTCATCCAGGCAAAAGGCAGGAAACACAAAAATCCGATCAGGATATTGGCGGCGTAATAAATCAGATGATGTTTTAATTTAGGCTGGGCCAAAGGATGCCTCAGGTATGAATATCGTTGGATGTTTCCGCGTGTTCCCGGTTGATCTGGTTGAATTTCTCGACGGTTTTATTCCACTTGCCCTGCGCTTTTAATATTTTCTCCACCACTTCGCGAAAAGCCCCATCGCCCGCCTGGGCCTTGGTTACGTAATCAACGGCCTGTTTCACTTCCGCCCGGCCATAAGGCACCGTGGCGGCAAAACCCACTTCTTTCAGCAGCGCCAGATCAATAATGTCATCGCCCATATAGGCCACTTCGGAAAGTTTCAGGTCCAATTGCGCACAAAGACTTTCGGCGGCTTTCACCTTGTCCAGTTTTCCCTGCATTAAAAACTCGACCTTCAAATTTTTAGCCCGCTCGGCCACCGGTTTGGAGACACGGCCCGAAAGCCAGCCCACCCGCAACCCGCCGCAAACCGCCAGCCGATGCCCAATCCCGTCCTGAATATCAAACTGGATGCGCTCATCCGAGGGGCTGATGTAAATTTTTCCGTTGGTTAAAATACCGTCCACGTCGCTCAATAAAAGTCGAATATCTTTGATGCCCATAAATTTCCTTTTTAAACCCCGACAAAATTTGAACCACAGAGACACAGAGTACACAGAGTAAATCCTAAAGACTTCTAAGTGTTCAGGATTTATCCAAGATTTGCCTTACTCTGTGACCTTTGTGTCTCTGTGGTGAAACAATCCTTTAGCCTATCTGAATCTGTCCACGGCCCAGCAGGTCATGCAAATGCACCAAACCTACCGGCTTTTTCCGGCTGTCGACCACAATTAATTGATAAATGGTTTTTTCTTCCATCAGCTGAAGCGCGTGAGCCAGGGAAACATCAGAGGCGATTGTCGCGGGGCGGGCCGTCATTAATTTCTTCGCGTTCCACTGGCGAATATCGGCGTTCTTTAACATGGCCCGGCGCAAATCCCCATCCACAATAATGCCTTTTAGCTGTCCCGCCTCCACCACCAGGGTACAACCCAGTTTCTTGAGCGTAATTTGCTGGACGATGGCGGCGAAGGATGCGTTCAATTTCACCTGCGGTAACTGCGAACCCTTGCGCATAATGTCAGCGACTTTTAAATGAAGCCGGCGGCCCAGGTCGCCTCCCGGATGAAACAAAGCGAAATCTCTTTCAGTAAAACCGTGTTGTTCCAATAATGAAATCGCCAAAGCGTCGCCCAATCCCAAAGCGGCGGTAGTACTGGCGGTGGGTGAAAGATTCAGGGGACAGGCTTCTTTTTTCACACCCGCGTCAATCACAATGTCGCCCAGTTTCACTAAAGCGGAAGAAAGATTACCGGTGATGAGGATAATTTTGCAGCCCATACGCTTCAGATGGGGCAAGAGGCTTTTTAGCTCTTCGGTCTCGCCGCTGTTGGAAATGGCGAGAATCACATCGCCCTTCGTCACCCGGCCCATATCGCCGTGCAACGCTTCCGCGGGGCTTAAGAAAAGCGAGGGCGTTCCGGTGTACGATAAGGTGGCGCTGATTTTATGGCCGATCAACCCCGACTTCCCCATGCCGGTCACCACCACTTTGCCGGAGCTTTTGAGAATCAGTTTGACCGCCTGGTCAAAGGACTTCCCGATTTTTTGGGATAAATATAAAAGACCTTCAGCCTCAATTTTCAAAACCCGTTTGGCTGTTGAAACGCTCATACTATTCCTTGATATAAAGGTAGCGGGTGCATTGGCACGTTTTAATCGCCATCTTCTGGCGAATCTCGTGCAGCACCTGGGGCGGCACATTCATATTGCAGCCGCCGCAATTATTTTCCTCGGTTACCGCCACCACCGCCAATTTTTTCCCTTTGTTCCGCAAATTCTCATAACCCCGGTTGTAGGGTTCTTCGATCTTGGCCAATTGGGCCGTTCGTTCCAGATGTTTGTCCGTGATCGCTTTGTTGCAGTCGGCGATCTTCTGTTGAATTTCCGCTTTTTCCGCGGCCGCCCGTTTTTCTTCTTCCGCCAGAATCTCGGTCGTTTTTTTAATCTGGGCCTTTTGTTCGTCTTCCTTCATCAGGGTTTCTAGAATATTTTCTTCGATGGCCGCTTTCGCCAGTTTGCTCTTCTCAATTTCCTGCCCCAAGGCGGTCACCTGGTCGCTGCTTTTCACATCGTTCTGCTGGCGGGTGTATTTGACGATATGGGAATCCAAAGTTCCCATTTCAATTTCCTGGCTCTTGCGCCACTTCATCAGTTCTTCATGGCCCTTTTTCTCGGTTTGAAGAGTGTCCTTTAACGATTGAATATTGGCGTCAATCGCCGCGATATCGCTCTGGAAGTTCTTTTTGATCTTCTCCAGGCTGTCCAAACCGGAGTCGAGTCTTTGTAATTCAATCAGTTCTAAAAGAATGTCTATCGGTTCCAAATCATTTGCCTTTCGGGAGCTAACAGGGTGCCTAATATGATTTTCACCCTGTCTACAGCCACGGGTTGGGAGCGAATCGGTTAACCCCTTTTTAAAGGGGTTGATTCGCGACAAAAATATGAAAAAGTCTGTTCTATAGACTTTTTCACCCTTCTGTATGCGGAGTGGAAGTTTAACATGCCACCGTCAAACCCTCTACCCCTTTAGACTTTCCGGTAGTGCGTCAATTTGACTGTCATTGCGAGGAGTGTGCCGCGAATAGCGGCACGATTACGACGCCGCAACCCCAGTTTAAATAAGCCTTTAACCATAACCGCAAACACCGTAGACACTGGGATTGCTTCGTCATAACCGTCCCCCTACTCGGGGGCCATTCCTCGCAACGACAGCTTAATTGAGATGCTACCTGTGAATTCTATCGCTTGATAATATGGGTCTAAATCAGCACACTATCCGCACTTCAATGAAAGAGGAATTTATGAACGAATCCGCCAAGAAAAAACTTTTGCAGCTCATTCCCCATGCCCTGTATATCCTCACCGCCGAAGCCAAAGGCAAACACGCGGCCTCCACCATCAGCTGGATGACCCAGGCTTCCTTCAAGCCGCCCCTCATCGTGCTGGGCGTCCGCGCCGACAGCGTCACCTTTGAGGTTCTTCAACAATCCAAAAACTTCGTTTTAAACTATTTAGGCGATAACCAAAAAGACATCGCCCAGAAGTTTTTCAAGCATGTGGAACCGATTGATAACACCATCGCCGGGGAACCCTTTGTCCCCAGCCCCCTGCATAAACTGCCGGTGTTCACTCACATGGCCGGTTATCTGGAATGCACGATTGTGGATATTGTGGAACACGGCGACCACGCGGTGGTCGTGGCGGAAGTTTTAGAAGCGGAACTGTCGCAGGCCAACGGGCTTTTATTGCTGTCTTCAACGGGATGGAATTATGGGGGATAAGTAATGTTCAATCCGGAAATAAAATTAGGCACAGCATGACAGAAGAAGAATTAATAAATCTAAACCGAACAAGCTTTTTGGATCAAACTTGGACAATAGATAATTGTTATTGCCCAAAATGTGTAAAAAAATTAATAAAAAAACAATCCACTGATATCTATGGAAAAGAATTGATCTGTGAAGACAACCATTGGTTTTATGTGCCTGAAAGAATCTTTTACTCCGGCGCCACAATCACCGCCAAAAACAAAATGATTCCAGAAAATTTAATCGAAGATGACCAAATTATTGAATACTGGTTATCGAACAAAGAAGCACGAAATGTTTTAAATTCCCAATTAGTCGAAATTCTTTTACGGATTTTAAATTATCGCAAAACCGGAAAGCACGTTCCCACCGATGGCAAAGATCACTTTTTCAATTGTTTAATCTGTGGTGAAAAACTCAACCATTTCAATGCACAAAACGTTTGGGTTGCCGGATTAATTTGTTCCCGAGATCACAAATATTTCGAAAGAGGTTATGGTCTTAGATTCGGAGAGCAAAATAAACACCTTGAGATCAAGGAAGAAATGCAGGATGGAATACTCGTACAACTAATTAAATCTTGGGCAAATCCAAGAACTACCGATCAAGATTTAAATATTCATCAATCTTTAAAAAATCTGTTCTCTAAATTCCTCGAAACATTTGAACCAGATGATTCTACTGGTATTTCAAAAAAATAAATTATTTAACAGAAGCCAACTCGATTTTTCGATTAGATTCGGGCATTTGATCCCATGTACGACCTTCTAACAAACGACCATTCTTCTTTTTCCAGACACCGCCCCATTGTTTGAAAAAGAATGGGACTTTCGCCTTCTTACATTGTTTTCGAATATCAACAATCCAATCCTTTTCGATCGGTCTAGCACCTGGGCCCGATTCTCCACCAACAATCGCCCAGTGAATGCCTCGAAGTTTTAACTTTGGCAATGGACCAAGCAATGGTTCTAAAGACAGAAACTTCACTTTAGCTTTTGTTTTTCTAAGCGAATCAATTCGATAGGTAAACTTGTCAGACTCAACACTCACGCCCATCCAAATATTATCAGTCCATTTCAATTGAGAGCTCAGTTTTTCCAGATGATCGGCTCTTTTAGTTAAAACTTGAAACTGATGCCAATGAGCTTTGTTCATAACCTCAAATATTTGTTTCACAAATTTTAAAGGAATGTCTTGATGAAAAAGATCGGACATAGAGTTAACAAAAATCGTCTTGGGCTCTTTCCACGTTAAAGGCAGATTCACGCGTTCCGGCCAAGTTTTTAAGTCAAATCCTTGTTCATAGGGGTGCCCAGAAATGCCGCGCCATCTTTCGGCAAAACGTTCGGCATAGCAATTTGCGCAACCGGCGCTCACTTTGTGGCAACCGGTTACCGGATTCCAAGTTGCGTTAGTCCATTCGATTGAAGATTTATTAGCCACTTCATTTCCTCAGTATGTCTTGAGCTATTTTTAAAGCCAATTTACTGCCCTTCTCACTACCCCCACAGGCAAAACAAAGTAAGAAAAGCGGTACATTCTTAGAGTTATACAACGTCAGGGGATTTTCGGCTACACCCGTGAAAACTGTAGAAAGCCGTCCCTTAAAGTAATCAATCATCCCTTTCCAATCAGCCGTTCGCGATAACCCCAGCTGTTCGGTAAAAAAATCAGGGGTTTGATTGGATCGAAAAAACGCCTCTCGCCAATTCTTATCACCCAGAACATCATCCAGTTTTTGTTCCCAAGTCGGATCAAGATTCCCATCTTTTTTCATCATCCGGTTAAACGCCCCCAAGGGGAACAAATACCAAAAATCAATCGCTTTAGTTTTTGCGATCGCCTCAACCGTTTGCCATTTCACTTGCATTCCAAAAGGGTCCATAAAAAGAACCGCGCGTGAGGATTGCCAATTTGTTCTACTGCAATAGTCGAGTAAAAAATCATTGGCGTCTTGTTCAATCAACAGAATGTTTTCAGCTTTTTCTGGAAACTCGCTTTTTATTTGCGCTAACTTGGAGTATTGCTCGGAGTCTTTTTCAATAAACACAAACCTTTTGAAAGGCGGATCGACCTTTAAAGCAATACGCGCCGAACCATCCATAAACTTTTGCGATTCAGGTTCAACCAACTCTGGAAAAAGGAGCGCCGTCGTACCAGAATCTTCTTTAGCTCGCAACTCGCGATAACCCGCACCCGCAAAAGCGTCTATGTAGATTAAATCGAATGGTTGTTTTTTAAGCGCTTGGGTATATGCGTTTAAATACTTACGAACTTTTTCTAGTTTTTCTTCAGTCCAATCGCCCCCGAATTGAGGCCCCTTAGCTTTCATTTGACTTTCCCCTTTCAAGAAGTATACGCAAGTATACTTCTTGAATCGAGCGTAAAATTCAACAACGTGGCTAGGCTTTCTTGCCCTTACGCCTCTTTTTCAAAATACTCGTCGGGGTCGTTGCCTGCCAAAACCCAATCCACCAACTCCCCGATTTCCGCTGACCTCATCTCATTTTCAATGGCGATCCCAACGACTTTCTCGACGAGTTGCTGAGTTTCCAAAAGAACTTCGGAAACACCTTTCAAGCGCTTCAAAGGAATCGCGAATTCTTTACGGAACTGGTAACCGCCCATATTGGTTCTTCCCTCATAGCAACGATGAACGCTTTCGTCGATCAGATTCCTCATAGATTCATTAAGCAATTTCATCGCCGAAAGCACCTCTATCAACACAGCCGGGTCTTCCTGTAACTTAATAGCCACTTGAGCCAGGTTCTGACTCGGGTACTTCGCCAGGTTTTTTTCCAATGACGCATAAAGTTCGACCCAGGTCAGGGGCTGAGAATGATCAACATCTGCGTTATGAAGTCGAATGGCTTCCCCTTCGTCAATGTCATAGACCATCGCGTTGAGTTGCGGCCAGCCCAGCATTTCGGCTCCCTTCAGGGTCGAAATACCTTTGAACAACTCGAAATCGTGGTTCAGGTCGGCTTTCTTTTCGTCTTCAGTCAGGCGGCGAACCCAAATATCCTGCGCATAACCGGAAGCCTGCATGGCGAGGGCCTTTCGTTCCACATTCAAGGAGCGGGCGTAACATTGGGCGATAAAGCCGTTCACCCGGACACGCGAAACGGGAATTTGTAGATACTCGGGGTGCCGGGAGTTTTCGGACCACGGAATGGGTTTGACCGAGTCCTCGTCTTCTTCATCCGTCTCCAAGTCGGTCTCATCCCCTGATACCTTAACCTCGGTTTGTTGAGAGCCCGCAGGGCTCGAAATCCCCGATGGCTTTTTAGGGGAGTAATCCTCCGGCCCATGGCCATCCTGAACCGAGCGGACCAACCCCTTCACCCCCGCCTCGGTCATTTGCTCTTCGATGGCCACCTGTAGGGTACGCCGTACCAAGTCTTGGGTTTCGGGTGGGATGGCCGGGTAGGGCCATATCCGCTGGGTATCATTCCCCGCCTTCTTCACCCCCGGCTTGAGGGTCGACTCGGGACCCAGATCGGCCAGCCGAAGGACAGCGGATTCTGAAATACCCCAAAATCCCTTATTTGAATTGTCGGAATTTCCGACAATTAAGTCCTTGGAAGCCCGGTTGAGGAGGGGTAACAGCCTCAAAGCCCGGCCTACCTTGGTAGGGTCCATCTTCAACCGGGTCCCGACCTGCCGTTGGGTCAGGCTGGGGTTGGCCTTGATGAGCTTCTCGAGCGTTTGGTAGCCCGCCCACCAACCCCTATCCCGGACGTCGTTGTCTAAATAGTTGATCTCGACGGCCTCTTCCTCGGTCGGGTTCAGGATAAACCCTGGGATAGTGACCCACCCCAGCCGACCCGCGGCCCGGTACCGGCGTTCCCCGCCGAGGATCACGTAATTGAAATCCCCCATCGTCCAGGGCTGGCCATCGGCCCGGAGTCGGGGGTTGTCTGGATGCGGCTGAACCCCTTCAGCAAAGAGATTCGCCTTATCGCCCTGCACCTTGATGGGGTTGACCAAACCCCGGACGGCTATGTTATCGGCCATATCCTGAATAGCCTGGTCGGTCAGCGGAGGGCCAGGGTTTTCGGGGTCGGGCCGCACATTCTTGAGAGGAAGGAATTGGACACCGGGAAACAGTTCCGGCAGAAGAGCCAAAATGTCTTGGATTTGAATCGCCATAGGAGCCTCCAATGAATATTTAATTCAAATATGCCCCTAATTATTTATTCAAAAACGGAAACTAAACAACTTGGAAAATATAATTTTTTTCACGGGTTTTGATGTGATCTAAAAGACGGTTTTAGAACAAAAGGGCTAGACACCCCTTTGCTCACAATGACTTAGTTCAGTTCGGAAGAACTATCTTTTTCAAATCGGTGCCATCCAAATTAACTTCCATTAATTGAAGTTGCTGCGGGTTATCCGGCCAATTTTTGGCCTGTATGAAAAGAACAGCGGGCCTCTGATTGAAAAAATTAAACCCAAGTACGCTTGTATTCAAAAACGTAAGTTGTTTCGGATCTGAGTAGCTCATTTTTTGAAAATTGAAGTTTCTAAGATATAAATCATAGGTAAATACCCCATTTACCTGTTTCATCTGAGAAAATGCGATTTCTTTATTATCGGGCGAGACGCTCGCATCCCAAAGACCAGAAACCACCGAAACCGGCTTGGAGTCCCCCGATAGCGGCATGGTGAAAAGAGTATTTGTGTCACCCATTTGAACAAAAAATAAATTTTTACCATCTTTAGATATTGAAAGATCAGACAACCCATAAGCTTTTAAATCAGTCCATTGCTTGAGATTATTTCCTGTGGTGTCAATGGAATACACATCAAAGTCATGGGAATGCGATTGAGCAATCGGTGAATAATGGCCATAAGAACCCGCGTTCAAAAAATAAATGGTTTTCCCATCCGGCGAAAAAATAGCTTCGGTGATGTTTTCTTTTCCAGGTGTAAGACATTTTGTACTGTTGCTGTTTATATCTGCCAAATAAATGGTTCTTTGTGGGCTTTCAGAATTTTTCAAACCGGATACATATAATATTTTTTTACCGTCAGGCGAAAAGATCGGATTAATGGGACTCTGGTCGTTTGGAATTGGTATCTCTCCAACTTTCGCCCAAGTCTTATTAACAATATAGATTGAGTCAGTTTCCCCCTTCGTATTGAAATAGCAAATCAGACTATCATCCGGCGAAATGGAAGCGGAAGAATTTATACCATCCATGTGTTTGGGAGAACAACCTGTCCCTACTGCCAAAATCACAATAAGAGCGACTTTGACCCATGTGGATTCAATAATGTTTCGGTTCATAAAACCTCCAACATATATTTAAACAAAAAAAGCCGGCACCCTTTCGAGCACCGGCTTTAATCATACCAACCCTTTATTTCAATTTGGCCAATTAAAAACTCACGCCCGGGCAAGCACCTTCTTTTTGGCCAGAGAAACATTGATACGAAAACCCAAAGTCTCAAGAATCTTGTTCAAATTTTCCCAGCGGGGATTGCCCTTGCCGGAAAACATTTTATAAACCGCCTGGGGGGAAACATGGATTGCTTTCGCCAGCTTGGGAACCCCGCCCATGGCTTCGGCGCAATCTTCCAAAACCGCTAAAAGGATAGATGGGTCACCATCCTTTAAAGCGGCGTTGACATAAGCCACCCTTAATTCAGGGTCTTTTAATCTTTCAATCAAATCTTCGTGATAACTTACTGATCTACTTCCCATTTCCGCACCTCTCAAAATCACTTCTTTTCTTTCGCCTTTTCATTCTTCTTAAAATCTTCCCAATAAGCGATGGCTTGCTGAATGTCCTTATTCTGTCTTTTTTTATTGCCGCCTACTAAGAGCAAAACAATCTTCTGGCTGTCGGTCAAGCCGTAGTAAACACGGGTTCCCGGCCCATCATCAAAAATCAAAGCCCAAACCCCGCTTCCTTCGGCGTGATGGTCACCCAAAAGGCCCTTCTCTACCCTCTTTAACCGGATATCAACAATAACCTGAACCTCTTTTGGCTGTTGGTCTAACCATTGTCGATAGGGTTTCCCGCCCTGCTCGTTCCGGTAAATCTCAATGGTTCTGGGTAAGGCTTCCATACTTATCTTTCTTTTTAAACTATAGTTTACGACCTTTTAAAAATCAACTATAGTTGATTAACTCAAAATAAAAAAAGCCCATACCCTTTCGAGTACCGGCTTCAATGATACCCCATCCTTTATTTCAACTTAGCCAATAAAGCCGAGGCTTCCGGGTTGCTGTTCACCTTCACCACAAAACCCGCCAACTTAATGGCATTTTTATTGTCCTGTCGAATATTTACCCGCCATTTCGAAAAGCAAATTTTTGGTCACGGTAGGATGGGTTTTTAATCCTTCCGCCCAATAACCCACCGCCGCGGGAATAGGATTTTTACCCTGTTCCCATTTCTTCACTGTCTCCGAACTAACCGCCATCAGACGGGCGAACTGCGGTTGAGAAACCTTCAAAA
>Ga0302280_1001809_pt1 | contig 17174 bp, 12 predicted proteins | sample III_Fen_E1_1_FD_198771 | JGI IMG/M metagenome (GOLD analysis project Ga0302280, IMG submission 198771) | Peat permafrost microbial communities from Stordalen Mire near Abisko, Sweden - III_Fen_E1_1 | ecosystem: Environmental > Terrestrial > Soil > Wetlands > Permafrost | place: Sweden: Abisko... | reverse complement strand
ATTCATTGCATTACACACCTCTTTGTACACGTTCATTGCAATGGCTTCACAACTATCGAAGATATTAGCAGTGTACACAGATCCAAATCATGTGGAGTATCAGATGGATAAGGCCATAGGTGCACTGCATGTGGCAATAGACCCCGTCCATGGATTAGACAGAGAGTTTATAGCCGACACAGTGACATATTATGACGGACTACCATACACAGTATCCCATCTCGTGTTGGGCAACCTGACCGCGGCGAATCAACGAGCTGTCACACTCAACATGCGCTCGTTTCTAACTAATCTACGATCACTGGAACCATTTAGAACTCTACCCATATATGTGTACATAGATTGTCGATTGTCATTGATGATTCCCAGTGGATCATTTCAGAATGTCAGAAACCAGAGTTCCAGCCACTCACAGTGGAATTTGTATAATATGTACAGTGTGCATTCTTTTATTATTTCATTGTGTACTGTACAAAATGCTACATGTATAAATAAAGAAACATACGTTGAATAACAATTGGACTATTGGACTATTGGACTGTTGGACTGTTGGACTTGTGGACTAGTGTAAGAGTTTCGAGTGCATCGAACAATTTCCCGAGCTTGGTGAATTCTGTATTGGCAAAACTCGTGTAATCGGGGTCCACCTTGTTCAGTATTGCCCCGATACAACGTCTGGTACTGTATATAATCTTAGATTGCGCAGTCATATGCTGCTGTAGACTCTCAATCATATACATTTGATGACTTATTTTTTCATTCTGGACAGCTTGTGTGTGTGCAAACCCGTTTGTCATGGCCGCGTGTGCATCGATACGAACAGCATTGTTGCATATCTTCTCTGATATTTTAGTGACATCTCCTTTGAACTCGTTCATACTTTTTTGAATTACTTCTTGATTGGATATGATTGTGTCCTGTTTTTCTTCTATCGGCTTTAACCGCTTGGCAGTTGTATAGCTTAACGTAGTGATCACGGATCGCTTTACGCCCCGTGTTTTACGTGCAGCAGACTGTAATTGCAACATGACTCTATCTGTATTATACAATGAATAAAAAGTGGTAATGTGCAATGTGTAGCACAGTATGTATGTCTGGTAGTATCTCTGTGTGTTACACACAGTTGGCTAAGTGTCAACTTCGCACATTCACATATCAATGCTATCATAACCTATTTGTATATACTTGTACTACATCACATCACTTTGACATATACATCTAGTCTGTATTAGAATATAAGATGGCCACTGTTTGTATACCAAATGATTTGAAGAGAAAGGCAATCGACGTGCTTGCATTAAACGCGGAAGGTACAATAGTTTACCCTGACGTCAATGGAGGCATCGATATCAGTACAATGAACAAGCGCTTGAAGATACTGGAAGATACGTTTGCAGAGTACAAAGACGGAACAGATGAGAGCATTTCAGAGCTACAGAAGGACAGAGATGAGTTACAAGAAGAGGTTAAAGATTTACAAAGTGCACTGGAAATTGCGACAACCAGCATCTCTTCGCATGTTGATGTAATAAACAGCATACACTCTTGCATTAAAGCATTGGTTGGCTCTACCAATTACAAAACAACAGACGCTGATGTACAGCTTATTGAACTGGAAAAGTACATTCATGACATGGAATGAACGCATTGTACCAGATTGTATTTTTTATTTGCATCAATCGCACACACATACGAGCACATGTATAAATATAATAAACAACTTCAATTGACTAAATATATGGTTGGCATTGCATGGTTACACTTCTGAAATGTTTGTGAATGCTGTTGCACCGACATTGCCACTGCAGTAGATCTGAATGGATACAAGAATAGCGACACCCACCAGTACAGTTATAGCTGCACCTGCGATCTTTCCAGCAGTTAGAGCATTTGAATTTGTTGTGGTTGTGGTGGTAGTAGTGCTTCCAGTGCTACTCGCTGATGTACCAGATGACCCTCCTATGTGGCTACTCCCTGTACTAGCTCTTCCGGTTGATGTACCAGATGATGTTATCACAACTACTGTATCATTGAATACACCATATAGTTCTGTGTGTGGTGTGTATGTTCCATACGGCACACAAGCACTTGTTGGTGTACAATAGTGATCAGATGGACAATTACATGGCACTGTACATGTTCCATCTGGCACCATGGTTGGTTCACAATCACATGGAGTGAGTTGTGTGAATGTAGTACTGATAATAGAATGTGTTTGTTGGTTTAGTACTGTTATAGCTCCAAGATTCATAACAGCGCTACCCTGTCCGTTGCATATAGTTGGACTTGCACAATACACGGCATTCCAGGCTAAATCTCCAGCTTGCACTGGTGGCAGAAAACAGGTGGCAACAAGTGTAATTGGATTTGTAGTTGGTAGTCCATACCCCAATAGAGTGATTACAACCAAGTTATTAGCGTTCGCGCATCCGCTGTAACTTTCACCATTCCACTCCAACCCCAAATCAACACACAGTGCCTCTGTTCCATGTGACGTACCAGTGGAACTGGTAATTGATGTAGCAGATGAACTCGCGTGTGTTGCAGTAGAAGTAGAAGTACCAGGTTGTGTTGGTGGATGAGCAGAGCCAGTGGGTGGACCAATAGTTGAACCTGTCGTAATAATAGGAGAACCAGCACTACTACTAGAACTACTTGAGAACGGAGGTTGAATACAAACATTTGGCCCTGGGCACAATTGTTGTCTACATTGTGCTGGTGGCATACATAATACTGCATCTGGGCTAGGACATGGTGCACATGTATCCCCAAATGGACACACGCTTCCACATGGAGTTGCACATATTCCATCTGAAACATATGTTACTGGACAATCGCATATAGAAACCAGAGAAAATGATACAGGAACTAGTCCACTTATCGAATTACCAAATGGTCCAGTCATTGCTACGAATTGTGCACCATGTCCACTACATAGATTGGCTCCGGTACAATACCCCTCAAGTGAGGCAACAGATGGGGAGAATGGTACTTGAACAATACACGTCCCAACACCTACGATTGGAACAGATGTAAACGATTGTAACCCAGTATCACTGCACATATTATTACTCAATTCCAATCCATATGAAGTGCACGAGCCACGTACAACTAATTGAATATCAGTACCACTGCTGGAGTGTGAATTAGCAGTAGACGATGAAGTGATTATATTGCTGCCAGTGCTACTGCTACTGGAACTCTTGGAACTACCAATACTAGTGCCACTAGAACTCTTGGAACTGCCAATACCAGTGCTACTAGAGCTGCTTGAGTAACCTGATGTTGTTACCAGAGGTTCACATGTGTATGATTGTATACAAGGTGAACCTGGACCAGTTGCATCAGGCCATGGACAAGCCTGGCAGTAGTCAGCAAGAGGACACGGACAAGGAGTCTCGCATACTCCATCTGTTTCAAACGTGCCACCACAATCACATGATGTTTCGAATATTACAAACGATGGAGATAAACCACCCTTGCCATTTTGAAACGGACCATACAGTTTTAAGAATTGCCCTCCATTGCCATTGCATGTACTAACCCCAGTACAATATCCAAGGACAGTGGATTCTGTCCAGTCGGTTGAAGCTGGAACAATACAAGTAAATTGGTTACCTTTCCCAATACTCAGTGATTGTGACATAAATTCTGGCCCTGTGCCACCCACACACTCGTTTTGTGTAACAGAATCAACGACAAGGGAATAGCTAGCACACGACTGCCGAGGTGGTGTATAGTGTGCTACACATGCACCAGTTGCATCAGAGTGACCAACATCAAACAGTGCATAGCAACCAGTAGACGGAGTGGCACACACTCCATCATCTTCTACTGCATTGAAACAGTCACATGTTCCTGGCTCAGCTAGGTACTCCTGTGCATCGTATGTTCCATCCCCATTTGGATTCAGCCATCCTATGAAGGCAGCCTGTCCACCTTGACCGTTACACACAGAAGGCCCAGCACAATAAGCACTGTACTGTTGACCTGGCACAACAGGCCCTGTAATATAGCATTGTGCATTAAATGCTGTTATGGTTGCTGGAATAGACGTGGGATATTGCGCTCCTGTGCCCAGTATACTCACTAAAAGTGCAGTCACAACACCTGATATGAAATATTCAGCACTACCAGAACAGGCCTGTCCGGTGGTGACATCGTATAATAATCCGAATTCGCTGCATCTGGTGATAGGATTTTGAACGCTCCACGCGTATGGGTAAGCTGGCCCTGTTGGTCCTGGTGGTCCCGGTGGTCCTGGGGCTGACATTGTTGTGGTTTGTTTGATGTGTAAATGACAGTACAGCACAATATTATATAATGTATTCAATGGGTGTACATAGAAGAGACTAATTGTTTGTATATATAATACATATTTCATCTAAATGCACAAATTGTGTTCGTAACTATTCACTTTATATACACGTGAGTGGTTTCCGTTTACTTGCATATTGTACGTAAGCAATCACTCATTTACTAATATTCATTCAGGATGTCTTCAGTTGACACTAAACCTCCTTATTACGAGTACGCTCGCCGTCAGATGTGGGACGAACAGCAACATACCGGAATGGGCGTGTGTGCAATGTGTCCTAAATGTGGAGGCTCCTCTTCAACTTGGTGTCAGTGTGCATACGATAGGTTTAATCCATCTACACAAGATGTCCAAGCCTACAAAGATAGACATACACAGAAGAAACTGGCCGAAATGGATGTACAGATTGCGAATCTACAGAGAGATAGAGCAAAGCTCGCCCAAACAATGAAGAAACCATAATGTTGTGTTTATTGGGTACATGTTATAACATATGTTTTATACATTTATTCATTTTGTATAGTATGTATGTGTAATGCAATGTGTTTAATCAAAATCATTCTCGTCTGAGTGCAATCTCTACTGCGTTGTGCTCTCCCCAGTGGCGCTCCCTGTCATCTAGAATAAATCTAACAGCGAATCCTTCAGCCTCATATGTAGACTTTATTATATTGAATACTCGTGTTTGTAGTCCACCGTTACCTGAATATGGCATCTCTTCATTTGCATATGCATTAGCAGATAATTGTTTATTTATTGCAATGATTAGTAAATCTGCTGCCTTTTCTACCTCTTTCTGTACTATTTTTTCTTCTTCCAGCTTTGCCAAATCCAGTTTGCGTTTGACATTGCGTACGAATTCAACCGTCACGGGTGCTGTGCTCATTTTGCAATTCAGATACGAATGAAAAAAACAGATAAGTTGTTATGTGTACTTTATTAGAAGAGTAGAGTACAATGTGAACACAAATGCGTAATGAATACAAGTGTACAGTTCATTCAATGAATAAATAGAAATATCTATTGTAAATGTGGATCCTCCTCTTGTATATCCACTTTCATTTGTTGTGGAGCCACGAGTGCATTCAAGTCTTTCGCGCTGTTGCTGGACACGAGTAGGTGATCATCTATTGTCTGTTGTCTCATTACATTCCATGTAGATGGAGTTCTGTTATGTATTTTGTCCCTCTTATTGTTATTTGCATTGAATGATATAGTTGCGGATGCGGATGCGGATGACTTATGTGTTTTAATGCGTTCTCTATTGTACGCAGGCGATGGCACAGATGAGAATGACTGACGACGGCCATTGGAAGAATCGTTATCAGACTGAATAGACTTGTCCCGACTCTTTCGTGGTAATTCCATTTCATCATCAACACTCCTACGAATAGTTTCTGGTTCACATGAGCCACATGTGCACAGAATTGGTATTAGTTTAGATAGAGCATAGGATCCGATGCACGCCCATGCAATCATATCGGCATCTAGTTCTTTTTGTGGACGTCGTCCTTTGAGTTCCTTGAATGTTACAAATAGCCCTGACATGGTTTTACCCAATAGAGCGATACCACTTCCATCACACGTGTTACATAATTGAATCATTGGTTTAGCAGCTGCGTGTAGATCTCGGTCTGACATTGGCGTGCGACCTGTCACAACTCTGATAACATAGAGAAGAATACGTAAAGTAAATCGAATGCCTTCACTCGCCTTGTCGAGGGTCGTGATATAGAATGCATACAATGCAGGCTCTTTTTTTCTTATGAGGAGTAGGAATGTATCAACCAGAAATGTGACAGATTCTCCCAGAACAACAGTTGTGTTAATTTCCTTTGGCTGTGTAGCAGTGTCAGCGCGATCCTTTAACATTCTCAACTGTCTCCATGTATCAAGACACCTCTGGCACATAGGTTCATCTACCTTGTACTCGGTAGTGAACCAAGCAGGAAGCGACGTGGATACAAATGGACATGTTTGATTGACAGGAGGAACGGCTATCTCGGTGAGCTTTTCTCGAACCCTGAGTATCTCATTCTGTTTCCTTATAACAGCTGCTTTCGTTTTTATTACTTCTATTTCTTTCTCTATATCATCGACATACTTCCGACTTTTTGTTGTACGTGCATTCAATGCATCAGACATACATGTACCCATTTGAGAACATACTGGGGTGCTTGGCAACAAGATTGTATGTTTAATATAAATATTTATTGTAGCAGTGTACAAAATAGCAATGTGTGAACAATGTATACTCGTGTGATTTCATTATATATACGTGTATAATTAAGTGAATCCCCCAATAAACATCTTAATCTTGTTGCTGATACTTCTGTAGTCCTTGTCGATGCGCTGTTGATCTCTGTATACAACTGGATCAATATCTCCTTTCTGTACTGCCAGCTGCTCTATCTGATACATACACGCTGCCATCGACAAATTGATCTTGTACAACGTACTGATATTCCATGCTATGACCACTCCAACAGAAGGTGCAGTGAAGTGATCTCCCTTGTCTAGTTTCATCTCTGATATCTTTCTGTACATCTCACTAGCGTGTGTCATCTTGTAGGCAGCCACGTCCACACTTGGTACATGCAATATTCTGTCTTTGTATCTATCGTATTGAAATCCTATTACGCCTTGACATCCATATGTTACGAGACCATCATTCTGCATGAATAAATCATTATTAAAGTCAACTGGCGTGACCTCTTTAAGATGCACTGCAATTCTGTTTAGTTGTGTGATATCACCCATGTACGTACTACTAGGCCGGAGTGGACCGATAGTACGCATTCGTGGAATCATATAACCAGTGGATATATCCTTAATCGTACATGCCCACATCTGGTGGTAATAGGTTACATTCGGATTATAGTTGAAGCTGTGATGTCTCTCGTATGCAATGTTTAGCATAAGCCCACCTGCGAATGTGCCACTGAGATCATCCCAGTTCAGCATGCCTGCTCCAGGGGTACTGTTGCCATAGTGTTGCATACGAGGATCCATTAAGTTTATCAATGGTTTTATGTGTGTCATTTTGCACACATCATATACTCTAAACCATGTTTTAATGAACATGTCTACGGCCCAGTAGCGCCATGAATTGATAGCTGGTTTCACAAACTTTCCATCTGGAGTGATATCACATATCTGATTGGCAAACGCTGTACCATTGTGTCCACCTGACGTGGTACCAACACTCAGAAACCAGTCTGAGCTTGTATCATACAACTTACCAGATGGGTCCATGAATAACTTATACTCTTTGTTGTTGTCCATCAATTTGTGTAGCATAGCGAGTGTTGATGCGCCTTGTGAATGACCAATACCATTGATTTTGTATTTACTACTCCATTGAGGATATACGCCTACATGTGTCTCTCCCCATGTGCTGTATTTGCCCTTCTTTGCTCTCTGTTCTCCGAAATACTCTCTGCCTCCTTTGATTTCATAGAATGTCTGTACTGCTCTTTCTACATCTGATATGAATAGACCAATACGTATATTTCGCATAGCTAAGTATTGATCAAATAGATTACTGAATCGGGCAGTTGCGAAATCAAACAGTCCATGCACAGTAATCAAAGGAATTACACCCCTGTGAGGACACTCTAGGTTGAATAGTTGCTTGAATACCCAGTTAGAAATAGAATAAGGACATAACACAACAAGTACCTGTGAAGATAGTGCTAGCAGTATGTTACGAGCTACTATAAGTGTGAATATGAGAGGATATACACAGTACAGAACCACATCACTGAGGTGATTAATGCCCAACAAGCGCAGGTAGAAAATTACTTTCCACTCCATTGTGCATTCGTGTACGGATAATAAACTTGCGTGTATTGATACACTTGCAATAGGTTCATATAAAGTGTTGCTTTTAATACACTACATCTAGTGGGAACATGGAGATGCAAATAATTCAGAAGGAATGAGTGTATATGAATTAAAAATTTAATTCATTTCTAGAATTAAAGATCTAAATCTGGAATCTGGAAAATGACTGAGCACAGTCATTTAGAATGACTGTAAACCAGGTTTACCTGAAGGTCATGTGAAAAGTAGTGGGTAAAAAAAAATAAACAAACAGAATCCACTACTTACCTACAACGCATTTTTTACTAACTATTATTTTCAGTGCATCTCCTTAATTCAAATGGAGATACAGTTTGTGCATCTCTGCATCTCTTTTGATGTATCTCTAGTGTACACTACACACACAACACACACTGACCACTCACAACCCTAGATTAACTCTGTTGAATACCATCATTACTCCTTTATTGTACGCACTGTGTACCTATATTTGAACAACTGACCATTCCAAATCAAAATGCTAACTGTACAAGAAGCAATCAGAATGCACCAACGAGATGACAATAATATCCTGGCATTGGACGTGTTGAAGGCCAGAGATATGCCAATAGTCAGCCTTGTTGATTTTCCCTCAGCCACTAGAGTTGGATATGGTCCATATCCACAAAACGTGCATCGCAGTTATGATAGTCAGTTGTCGAACAAGTTAAAACAGAACGAACGGGAAACTGAGTTTCGTACCAATCAACAGTTTTCTGCTGCATATGAAAAGCGTATTGGATTGATTAGTGCACAACATGTGCGAACACTGGTGAAATTCCTACATCTACCAGTTGAAGCAGAGATGTATCTGTCAAATTCCAAGGTCTCGGTTGAGCTGAAGAGTGCTGGACTGAAATTCTTCAGCCCACAACGTCCGAATCCTAATGTATACAACAGTGGTACATTGATTGTGAACAACTTCGTGGCTACTGTTTGTTGCCATCAACAAGAGGATGGATCTGTGTTTATATGTTCGGACTGCTTAGATTTACCAGGAATTGACGAGACATGCTTCCGCAACTGCGGTGATGAGAATAGTTGCAGTGATATATTGGTGGCCATTTTGAGTAATAAGAATTTTAAAAATTCTTATTTCGATGCGACAAACAGCAGTTTAATTGACTGGGATGTGCACACAGCATTACAGCGATCAATGATTAATTCTAAACAGTGGGCTGAGATGCTGGACTGTGGTATAAGTGCTGGTGGTATCATCTATGCCCGCTTCGTGTTCATGCTGATCAAGTACACGCGTATGGCGATGTATGTGTGTAAAAAGCGTCCTGGTATGCATCCATCATGTTTTAGGGAACGGATAACTCGTCATGGCCGTGCTGATGAATTGGACAAAGTTTATACACTACAAGATGGTTATTATAATTGGTGGGACGTGGTCAATGTAATAGGTACTGGTGAGAATGAGAATAAGGAGTCCATATTAGACGTGTGGTATAGAGCAGATCCCGAACCAGAATCAGATGTAGATGAAGTGGCCACTAGAACTCCAATGAGTGCATACCAGCACCTGATTGATGCTGAACCACGCACAGAGGAAGAGGAAGAGAAAAAGGATGAATCTCCGATGGAAGATGACAGTGAGGAGGAAAAGAAATATCCAGTTACAGTTATGAATGCGAATGGCACCAAGAAACCTCACATATACAACCCCAAACTCAAACGCAAAGCAGAACAGATTGAATCAGACGAGGATGAAGAATACGAACACAAAGATGAGCCAAATGAGGACTCGGATGAATCTATGCTATCAGAAGTGTCTAATGCCTCTGGTGATATCGTATTATCACGCTCAGATTGGGAAACGAATGCGTATTTAAAGGCGAAATCAGAGATTCAATTAAAGTCTATATTAAAGAAAACTAAAGAGGATATTGCAGATGAAATCGAGAGAGATTGTGATAAGGAGTCCATATTGAGTTTAAAGAAGCGCAAGGCGATTATAGAATCTCTACTAGAAGACATATTTGGTGATGTACTATTATCCAAAAGTGATATAGAAGCCAATGAGTATCTAGATGGTATGACAGATGCTGCACTCGAATCACACTTGGCGACAGCGATACAAGATATAGATGAGGAACTTCCACTGGATGCAGCATACGACAGTGAGCAGGAGGGCTTTGAGTTTAATCCAAACTGGCGCAAGAAAGTATTAGAGAAAGAGATAGAAAAAAGACATGGTGCAACATTCTGGAAACGTAATACTAATCTCACAAATGCGGAGCGTGAACGGAATTCACTTGTCAATGAGGCGATGATACACAATGAAGGATTGAAGAAGCGCAGGCCCAAGACTAGCGTGCAAACATCAAAGCCTGTTGTTCGCATAACTGCATCTGCAAAACAAGCTGCATTTCTATCTGCTAAATCAGATCACCACTTGGACCGTTTATTAAAACAAGCAATTAATCAGACCGCGGATGAGATAGACAAGGAGGATGGTAAAAAGCGCAAGGTGCTTATCGAGGAGGAGATAGCTCGTAGGGGCGTTGCAAAAAGTGATAAGAACAAGAAGCATGTTTTAGCACAAGAAAAGAAACTCAAAAAGAAAGAACACAAGAGAGCACGCAAACTACAGAAGCGTGATCAACAATAATCCAGTTTTCTGTACATTATCCCGTTAGTGTGTAGTGTGCTCATGTGTGCTGTTGTCATTATTTAATGTTATTGTTTACATGTACATCTTTTTCGTGTTTTATTGTTGTTTGCTCCCTTTATTTATACGTATTGGGGCTGAGCTAAAATAAAATGCTCTGGCTTGCAGCCTACTATGTTGTGTGGGTATGCATCATCTTCGCGTACGTTTATTCCAAACGAAGTAGATTGTTTGTGTGCAAAACCAATGAATTTGTTTGGCTACTCGCTCAGGTTAATCTGGTATCAGTTGGGTCTATGTTATTTGGACAGAGCAATGTGACTATTATGGTATCGTGGTTGGCTCAATCAGTAGCAGAGATGACAGTGATACTGTATATTACACAGACTAAATCTATTGTACCCATTATATCAAGCGTTGTTTCAGTGACTGCGGTATGTGGATCAATTCCGGTGTTGGATATCACGATGACAATACGACTATTGGAGTGGGCATTGCATATACTGTTGTTGTTCGTTGTAATCTCCGTGTGTTTCAAACTCTCTCGACAGTCCATTGAGACTCGTAACAATACAATGCTGGCACATCAGAGTGAAGCCTGGATGTGTCTTGTGTGTATATTTTATGTGCATGCACAAATGGAGTCCGTTTATATGTTCATACCTCCATCCATGGGCTTTTGGGCAACACCGATCACACAAGTTCTAATGATTCCATTGTACATACTGTTTATTGTATTCAATAAGACTGATGTGTTCATCTCATACTCTCTTGTACCATCCATCTCCTATGTGTTAACTGTGGCAACCTTTGTTTGTTGTGTATACCTATATTCGCCTTTGTGGTCTCGTTCTGTTCATGTGTGAATGTGTAATTGTTTCCAATAGCATTCCAGTCTAATAAACACCTCTAATTACATACACATCATTATGATGTTATATTCATACTGACTACACATAGTGTATAATTTCATGACACATTCTTATTATATTTTATCTTCGTAATTCCTGTAGCCATGGATACTCCAACTGGTTCTTCTCTGATCCAGCGTGCATCCAACGCTGGCAACATGGTCGCTATAGTAGCAAACAATGTAGTTGATAAACGTTTTGGACAAATCAAAGAGACCGTGACTGGCTTTGCAAGGCGCTCCAAACCACTGAAGGTGTTAGGTCGTGTCTTTGATTACAAGCGTGATAGTTGGTCTATGATTGGCAAGAAGCTTCTTGTGTATGGCTGGGACAATCCACAGCGTGTGATAATGCTGTTCATCAAATTGGTGGCCGAGGTTCTGCTGCATTTCTTCGCTCCTATCTTCGCTATGCTGAACGAGCTGTTCAAGTACCAAGTTGAGTACACTCCAAGTGGTAAACTACAGTGTGGACCAGGAGAACAGTTTCAGAGCACTGACAGTACCAAGCTGTTGGCCAATGGCAAGCTGGATCTTACCAGTGTACACATTGATATCGAGGCACAGGACGAGGTTCATATTGTGTACTTACCTGGCTGTCTCGGTACAGTGGACGAAGTTGGATACCGTATGCAGAAGTGGAACACTGCTATGCAGACCAACTTTGTGTTGAAGTTCCACGTGTACGACTGGGAGGAAAAGATGAATGCACTGATTGACATGGATGCTCGGGGTAGCAATTACAGAAAGCTGGTTGGCAAGATCAAGGGGTCAAGGGGTAAATTGGAACAAATCAAGATGTTAGCAGCTGTATTGCCCAATATAATGGATTTACTCGTTAAATCATTAGAGAACTTCATTGTAAACGAATGTGCAGGCAAACGTCCTCTCATTCTAGCATGTGGCCCCGGTGGTGACATAGCTGCCACATATGCCAAGAAGAACAGAAAGGTTGGATTGGGTGTTGTAACAGTGGCAACCTCATTGTGTGCTGAGCCATCTCAAGATCCAAAGGATGATCTAACTGTTCCCTTGACTAACTACTACTTACCAGGTGACCCAGCTGCTGGCCCTATTGTGTTCGCGCGCAACTACAGCTTGATCATGACTGACTCTATGGCTTTACAAGATGCTAATGCATTCGTAAAGGACCCAGTGTCTCTGTTCACGCATATGGCCAGCTCATTCCTGATTGAGGCATTCGGTAGCACTTATCTGGCTGCCGGTATGTACAACACAACTAGATTGTATTCATTCTTATTGCAGGATCTGCGCAAGGTGGTGGACCGTAAGAATAAAAAGAAAACCAAGTGTGGACAAGGTCTGATTCCTAAGAGTGGCGCTCTGAACTTTGTCAAGCGTGGTCTACACAAGGCTGGAAAGCGTATGCTACAGGCATTCACTGGGGCTAATGGTCGTAGAGAAGAGCGTGAGCGTGAACAGAAGTTCAATGAAGAGCACTCGTCTGCACTGGTCACTCCTGATACATTGTTGACTGGTGCAATCACTACATTCACACACACTGAGAGTAATAATCGCAAGTTATCTTCTGTTAGTACTGGTTCAAAGAAGGGATCTGTATCACTCGGTGCAGGTGGTAGCGGAGTCAGTCTACTGGGCTCTGCCAATGTGAACACACCTATTGTATGCAACTAACCAAGTGTGTCCATTTATTCCTTTCATTATATAACATGTTCGTGTTCTTTCTGTTTATTTTAGTTTTTGATTTATTTTGTTATTTCTTACGCATATACACTCATTGTACATTGTTGTTTATTATTAGTTCTATTTCATCTCTCATAAATTGTACATACAATACAGATAACATTACAATTAGATGGCTATCGACGCACAGCATTTGAAAAGTTTATACGATCAGTATGATAATGTATTCAAAGCAAAATTAGAAGGTTTGTTACGCGATGAGCTTGATGGATATTTACATCAGATAATAAGTGATGATGTATGTATTGCAGTTAATGGGCGCTACCAAGATGTGGGCGGGAGTACAGTAGAAGAGGTTGTAAGGATGACAGATGAAGCGTTAAAAACATTCTCGGATTATAAAACAACGTTGAAAGATTCATACACAGAAACAGAAATGCAAGAAGAGATAAAGAAATGGTCGAAGAGATTCGAAATTGCAACCCGGGCGATTAAAGATTTAACATCTATTTTGAATAGTGTACAAGGAAATGCTTCAATTTATCCAATGAACCATGGAACTACAGATATGGTTCTTATCAACATTCAACCAGCGTGTGGATTGGATGCAATTGAAAAATGTTTATTACAACTGGACAATAATACATGATATGAATAAAATTAATTTCACTTGTGTTTGTACTGCATATGTGTACATTGTGTTAATAAATACACATACATGCATATTGTTAATCTGACATGGGTACAGCTGCTGGTTCAGCTTCTTGTTTCCCGTTTATTTCAGCTTGGTTGTCTGTAGAAGAGATTGGCACAACAGTGGTACTCTGTTTCAAATACTCTCCAAGTGGAGTGCATTGTTCGGGCTGCAGTGAAGCCCATAACATGAAGTCTTTCACCGGCCAAGCGGTTGTTCTCTTTCCGTTCCCCTCTTTGATCTTGTTGGCTGTCATATACAGTTCCATGGCTCCATCTATCGATGGTTTGTCATATCCCAATCCGTAATACTGACGTTTCGATAATTCTAGTATGAACTGTTTATACAAGCCTTCTTCTTCCGTTGTCATCTTTTGGTATCCTTTACTGATCATTCTGTTTATAAACTGTTCCAGTAGCGTCGATGACTGGCGTATGTCACCAATAGATATACAGAGATCACTCACTTCTCTAAGTTCACGGACATATTCATCTGTGTTTCTAAGATTGTTAGATTCACTGTATTCCTCTGCTGCAAGTGTTATCAAATACTTGCGCAGTATTTCTCTCTGTAACTTGTATGTCTTCTGTGTGTCCCCGTTGCACTCCTCTGCAACAGTTTGTAGTTTATCTGATATATTCGGATCCGACATACATGCAATACATCTGTCACAATCCACGTCTATTGACATATCAGCCAGACAGTCTATGACGAGTTTAGTTGCTCTGAAATCGACCACCATCACATCGAATATATTACAGACGTATTTTTTAGGGTTGAATAGTGGACTGTTCTTGTCGCAATATATGCGTATCTGTGTATTCTTGTGCGTACACTCACCGTGTGTCATCTTGCAGGAATAAGCATGTGCTAATGTATACTGTTCATTCTCCAAGAAATGGTTACACACAGCCTTCAATAGTGACGGGTTGTTATATTCTGCAACCAGACATCTGTCCACTGCCGTTGATATCCATTTATCGGTTATTCTGATTGATTTGAATGTAGCACTTTTTAGTACTTGTAGAATACAGAACGCCTGTCCTGTGTAAGCAAGCTTTCTAATTACTGAACTGCCACGGCGTAGGGCGTCTGTGATAACATCCACTGGTTTGTTCTCAAGATTTTGGAAGAATACGATGATATCAACGAATAATACCAACAATCCATCCAGATCTTCGTGTGTATCTATTAACAAACTTCGTCTATCTGGATTACTTTCCCGAAAGATGTGATCTATTGATTTTATACACAGTTCGACGGAGAGCACAAGTGACTGAATCCAAGCTGGTAAGCAACCATCATCAGTGTTCTGATACACACGAGGAAGTTTGCACATTATCTCAGATAGTTCTGAATAATGCCAGCTCGTCCTGGAATCGAAATCCATATCTATAACACGAGTTGTCATATTCAGCTCGTATTGCAGTTGAACGATTGTACAGACAATGTACATTTCAAGGTGTCGATTGACGCCTTTTGTGCTACACATGCGAAAGAATTGAAATAGTCCAGTCCACTGGCTCTCGCGTTTAACCAGTTTTATGGCTTCGTTGTAACTGTCTTCGTCGCCAGCATACACATTCTGTAACAATGCGGCATACGACTTACTTGTGTGTTCAACTATGGTGTTGCTTACACTCTGCACAGAATTGACTGTTATCCAGTTTGAAACAGTTTTCCGGCAAATAGAACATGTGTGATTCCCACTATTAAATATTTGTGAATCCCTCGCTCTTGTCCAACATTTTTCGTGGTATACATGCCCGCATGAGTTGAGGCTTATGAGCTTTCCAGTTGGTGTAGGACGTTCAGACTCTTCGTGTTCGTGACATATGCAACATTCCACTATATCTGATAATGTGTTTATGAGCTTATCATATTGAGCGGCTTTGTATCGTAGTAGTCCATCTTCATCTATATTCAAGAAATCTACCAGATGCTTAGGGGTCACAGCCTTCTTTTCCTCTATTGCATTGGGTGTACCGGGTATGACAACTGGCACCTCTTCTGTATCTGATTTATAGTCGCTGACATATCCACCTTCATCTATATCTGCATCTGGATGTTTTTCTTCATCCTGCCTAACTAAGTCTGAATCAGATGGTAGTCGTAGCGACACGACATTCCGAACATAGTTATCACACAGTTCTAAATATTCTGGATGATCTGTTATGTATTTCAAACATACTTCATCTGATGTCTTCAATGGAGTAAATGCACAGGTTCGCATGTATTTGATTGCTGTTTGCATCAACTGCTCCAGGACAGTCCCTCCTCCCAGACTATATGGTATGAATATATTTGTGACGTAAAAAGCACGCTCGGCTGTTATTTCATATTCAAGAAATGCTACGCTTCTTGTGCGTCTAACAATGAATCTGCTCTTATGCTCATCCGTGCAAGGTACATGTTCGACCGGTATTGCTAATCTTGATTCATGCGTCATTCTGCGTTTCTTTTCGGGACGTCCTCCTCGCGACATGTGTGTTGTCAACTGTTTATACTCATCACGGGAATGCTTTTGTCTCCACGGAGTCGATGCCGCTGTATTGGCACTATTCGTGTTCACGTTGCGTTCTATCGCAGCTGCAATGTCATCACGAATGTTTACATTACGTTCTATCACAGCTTCCAAGCTATTATTAGTGCTGCTCATTGCGGCTTCTGTTGATCCGTACCTGGTTAAGTCAGCAGTGCTATCCGTGTGTTGGGCAAACAATGCAGTGAACCTGTTACGCAACAGCTGTATGCTATCCATATTAAATGTGAATAATTGCAGAGTTCAGTCACTGAATGTATGTTACCACAAAGTGTATGTAGATCTGTAGGTGTGCACAGAATGCACATAAGTGTGTACTTGATGGGTATCTCCAGCACGGCAAGTGGAGATGCAGTGAACTATTTGTGTATCTCCACATGTACAATCTTTTTTCACACATATATACACACTTACTTCAGATTGTCATCGTAACAGATTATTATTACCATGTCGTCTACTAATTCAAACGATCCAATCAATGCTTCAATTGATACACAAAGCAATAATCATCAAGTGATCACTGTTCGTTCAATTGAAAGTAAAATTAACCGATTAAGACACCTA
>Ga0302280_1001808_pt1 | contig 17174 bp, 19 predicted proteins | sample III_Fen_E1_1_FD_198771 | JGI IMG/M metagenome (GOLD analysis project Ga0302280, IMG submission 198771) | Peat permafrost microbial communities from Stordalen Mire near Abisko, Sweden - III_Fen_E1_1 | ecosystem: Environmental > Terrestrial > Soil > Wetlands > Permafrost | place: Sweden: Abisko... | reverse complement strand
TACTTTCCCCGTCAATCAGTTGAACATTTACTTTAAGAAGTTTACTATCAAGTTTGGAAAAGGTGTTTATCGATGCCTCGCGCGTTAACTTTTCTTAATTATTGGGTTCATTGAGCAGCAGCTTTTCTATCCTTATGAAGTTCACTCGAGGAAGTAAATGCGAAGCCATAAATGAGAGATTGTTATTTGATAGATTTAACCAAACAAGTTTTGCCCAGTTTCCTCTCGAAAGAGTCCGAATTCCGTCGTTAGTGATGAAGGTTTAGCTTAGGTTTAGGAATTGCACACACTTAAGCCACTTGCATTTTATTAAATAAGCTAGGCCCCGATTCCCTATTTTATTAAATGTAAAGTCTACTCTCTTTAGAAAAGGCCAATGAGCCTTGATTAAATACTGAATGTCAACTCCCCCTATAAAATTTCCACTCAAATCTAAATTCTTTAAAAATTTAAAATCTGCCTATTCTATCATTTGCAATTCGTTGCCCGTAAGCTGACAAAACGAAATTTTTAATGTTGTAATAAATGGATCATGAACTTTTATTGAAGTAAGTAGATAATTGAATTTTATTGCTTTCATGAAAGAACACAAAATTTATATGTTTGTAAATTTTATTCTTTTTTATCTGGACAAACTTTCAACTATTTAGTCTATCTTATAGTCAGATTGATCGTAGTCTCTATAATAGAAAGCACAACTGTAGCCACTGCTTCTCATTACGGTAAATAATTTTAGGCTGCAAGGTTGAATCAAAGATAAATGCGATTTGTTATAGAAATGGTCTGAGGGAATATGATAATACATTTTTTGTCTGTGTATGAGTTAAGAAGTTATGGTGCCTATATTTTTTAATCAATTTAAAAACAATTTATAAATATGTTTTATTATTAAATAAATTAAGATATGATCTACATTGATCATTTTCTCGAGACAATTCCATACTCCAATAGTTAGCTACTCCTCAGCCATTTTCCCAAATCTAATAGTTATTCGTAATAGACAAATCCATCGAAGACATTATATGTTAGCTTAAGTCGCAATAACTGTGAAAAATTTATAAAATTACTCAACAATAACAATGTTTTAGGCCGAATATCAATAACTACTTTTTTAAACTGTTCAGAATATGATGCCATATGAGCCTGTACCACTGCAAACTAGGCATCAGATCCAGTTTGAAATTATAAAACATGTGCTATTTGTATTTACTGTAGTAGATAGACCTTATTGATTCCAAAGAAATAACAGGCTTGCTCCATTTTGATTCTGCGAGAGTTTGATTGAGGCTGCTTGAGCAATCTAACTCTTTAACCACAGCCATAGGAATCCAATTGAAGTATTTGAATCTCTTGAGTTGGTTGTAGACATTTTTACGATAGGTTTAGCGATAAATTCTATTGCATCTTTTCACCATTATCATCATAATCGTTAGTTCTACCTTTTTCTAAACTGTTTTAATTATCCTCCTTACTGCTAATAGCTGATTGAGAACTCTTAATTTTTTGTTTTTGATTCTTTTTTGTTAATCTTGTACTGGATTATTCCTCATTTGCGATATATGGCTCCACATCACTACTAAAACTGACAGAATTGAACATATTTTAGAAATTCGAATGATTCACTTTTATTATAGAGTACAATGCATCGTAATAAACATAAAAACATTCCTCCTTACCCTTACGTTTCAATATCATACCCCAAAGCTCATGAAAAAGACCTGTGTTATGATAAATTTACCATCTTATATTAAAAGTTGACCAACCTAAGAGCAGGCGCATGGTAGGCAATCATTAAATGTTATATGTTTATCTATAATTGTCTTAAAATGTTGCTCTAGTTATTCCAAACGCCCTTTATAATTCAATAGCTGAATTTATTCAAGAAGTTTAGTGCTTCCATTTTGGTAATCATCATAATGTTAGAATGAAGTCTCCACTTTCTAGATATAGAATTATGTATTTCTATCTAATGATACCTTGTTGTCAAGTATTTGAGATCTTGTCATATGTTATTGCTCATTTGTATTGATTTCTTCTTCCTCAGACTCACATGAAGATTAGCTGTTGGAAAGAGAACGCTTCTGAGGCAGCTCGTCCTAATGATTAAATACGTTATGCTAACTTTCTTCAAATATATTCGCATTATTCTCGTCTTAAGATGATAAAGACGACATATTTTCTTATCTTCCTATATTACTATCAGCCAATTAATTATTAAATTGGCATAAATTAGCATCATTAATATCATTTAGTACAATAACAGGCTAATAGTAATATAAATATGGGTGGATTTTGAATGATTCAAATCAGTTATTTGATCTATTCATCCATGGGACAGTCATTAACTTGCTTTAATAATTTCTCAAATTTAGCTGGATTTTAGAGATATCTTGGCAATGCAGGAAATGTTCTAAATCCATCTCCAGGATGATGATTCGAAGTCCGCCTATTGGCAACTGCAATCTCTCTTAAAATCTTAATTTTTTAAGGAACATGAGTAGCTGGGAGCATGCAGATGTAGGTACATACCCTCAATACCTTTTTCCTTGGGACTGTATTGCAATGAAAAGTGCGACTATCAAACAAGATAAAATCTCCAGCCATTGTATTAACCTTTAGAGGTTGATTAAAGGGCAGTTTTTCTTTCTCTTCTTAAGGTATCAAATACCAATTTTTCTTATAATCTGCTAATCCTTTATCAATAAAATATTGATGATGATAATGGTTGGATTTCGGAATAACAACAAAACCGCCTTCTTCATCACCAGAATCAGTTAAAGTTGCAACTCCTTGATAACTCCAAATCTTATCCTTGGTGGGGGATTGATCGCAATGAAGGAATGAATTTATTGGAGCTTTTTGATAATTTCTCCTCCCATTCATAAAGCAAAATCCATCAAATGAACTTTTTAATTTTTATGTCTTCCATAATCTTTCAAAAATAGGCTTCGCTTTTTTTCGCAACTCCCATTGTGTCTTTGAATGAGCAACATATTGAATCATCCCTCCATGAAGAACAATGGGATAATTTTTGCTTAGCACTTGAGTTGAAGGATCTTTTCGATTCACTTTGTGCTCAGCCAAGACCTCCATAATATCCCACAATGAATCAACATAGTTTTCACACTCCTCTTTATTCAGCCATTAGGAGATCACAACAAATCCTTCTTCTTCTAGGCAACGCCTCCAGCCTACCTCATTGTTCAACTTAAATCTGTAATTTTACTCTATTCTTTACATCAGCTGACCAATCTATATATACTATTATTATATTAATGACTCTTTGGGATAAAACGATTCCTTAACTTTGATAGTCATTTCTGTTTGGGACATATTGCGATTATTAAATTTGTTGATGTTAAAGCAAAATTTAAATTACTGAAAGAGCTGTCACTATTTTTTTATTTTTATTAGATTCTTAAATATTTAAGTGGTAAACTATAGAATATTGATTTCAGAATAGTCAATGTATCCAACCTTTAATAATTTATCTTCGCAAAATGCAAGTATGAAAACAGATAAGAACCTATGGCGTGCTCAAAAGAATTCAGATAATAGTAACAACCTAGAAAGTGATACTTGCCTAATATGCCAGTAGATCACTATCAAAATATATCAAAAAAGTTTTTATACGTGTAATCATAAGGAACTATGCTTGGAATGCATGATGCTATACAGCAAAAATTGTTTGTGCCAAAATAGTATGCCCAAGTGTATGATGCCAAATTGTGCAGGAACTCTTAAGGACTAAAACTAACTTATTATGAGTCAATTTACTGTACAAATGAGAGATGACATCAGGAAGGCAATAAAAGAGAAGAAAATGAAAAATAATAAAAAATGTACCATTCCTGATTGTTATGGATTTATCAAAAATGGAACGTGCAATATCTGTCTGACAATATTCTGTGAAAAATGCTATAAACGAGAACATTTGGGAGCCTGTGAGTTGTCTCTTCTCTTACCATTAGATACTAAGTATAATTATTATAACTTAGACAATGCCCTCAATGTGGATAAGGTATTTAACAAGATGGAGGGTGTTTACATATGATATGCCTCCGATGTAAGTATAATTTTTGTTTTAAATGTCTCTAGACATGGAGTCAAAGTCACCACGCGTGTGAAGGAGGCAAATCTCTATTCACTGCTTTCTTAGGCTGGTTCTCAGATTGATATTTAAATTATTAAGATTTCAAGATGCTTTCCTTCACTTAAATATCAAAAATAATGACTATAATTGACTATTGCTTCAAAAATATTTTATATTTGATGAAGTAACTAATTTGTTATTCATATTTGAATTCATGATAAAGTTTTAAAAACCACAGAGACTGCAGAACAAAAGAATTAATCGAGAGTAACTCAGTAAGGTCATTCAAGGTCTTAAAAAGCGACGATAGGATCACGATTAGCGTATCAAGAAATTATTGAGTTATAACTATTCACGCCAAGATATTAGTAAATCATCAATTCACCAGGGATAATTCTCTGAAGTCCTCCGTCGACTTGAAGATGAAGATTTGAATCAAGTTCAAGAATCAGTTGAGGGCTTAAGCAGTCATGTTAATCTACTAGCCACTGTTAGTCTCAAAACAGAGTACCATTTGATAGAAAAACCGCAGTATAAAGAAGCAGGGCATCTTTATCACTCATTAGAAAAGGCATATCCAGGTAAATCATTTAATTTTAATTTTACGGACTGCATATCTAGTCATGCAGCAAATTGGATAAAACAGATTATAAATTATCTAACTGAGTGGGATTTAGGAGAAGGGTTGTTTACTGAAAGTGGTCAAAACAATAAGCAAATAGATTACTATGGAACTCGCTTTAAATTAGGAAAATATGAATAAGTACATTTATCTTAGCATTAATTGCAAAAGGGATAGCATGAATTAATATTTGTCTAAGACAATCAGAAGGATACTGTCAACATTAGCTGTCTCCTTCTAAAACGATTAGTCGATTTACCCAATAATTGCCAAATGCCTAGCGTCTTGCAAAGGTTATTCTTTTTTCCCATTCATAGTTATGCGATAAGAGATAGTTTGCAACTGATCTAATTTTTAGACACCCTAGCATAATTAGAATAATCCTTCAGTTAAAGTTAAGCAGAAAAAACAATCAAGGTTTATTTTCAATAAACACCGTCCTCGAGTGTATAGTGCAATATTATCACTCCTAAATCAAAAAATTTAAAAGGATTTGCATCACTATTGCATCGTTATGCGAGAGCTATAATAGTCAATGAAGCAGAACTGCCAGTCAAGCAACTGCCCCTCTCCTGTCTTAAAAATCATTTTGTTGTGATTGCTTTAATTGTTCGTAGTCAAGGACAATATTTTATTTCAGTAGGTTCGGAGACAGAAAATCAGCAATTTAGAATTTGCCTCTTGAGCAGAGAGAGTCATTTTATTAAGAGTGATATAATAAACAGTGGATAGTTTATGTACTGTGGTCTCAATGCAGAGGAATATGAAGTATATATCAGTCCTATTGTCATCGAGGCTATAGAAAAGGGTATTTAATAATCTTTTGAATTAGTACAAGAAAATCAATAAAGCTTTTGTATTTGGATTCAGGGGAGATAGGTCCTCAGCAAGAATGGAGATTTAAACATGGAAATTCGGTTAAAAGAGGAGTACAACTCATTTACCATTAAAATAGCCTATAGTTTTATCCAATTGCAAAACAAAAATGATGCGGAATAAATAATGCTGAAAGAAGGGAGTTTGGTAGTAAAGAGGCAGATCCTTAGAGTGATGGGACTAGTCTTAGATACTTTTTTGACGACTATTAATTCTAAAATTATGATAAAATATGAAAGAAATTCACTTTGTGATCAATATTTCCAAAAGACGGATATTGTAGTAGCTAATAAGCAATCAGTGGTTCTGTATCGTCCAGCATAAATTGAAAGTGCATCTTATATGAATGCAAATAATAAGGTGCCAATAAAGGTGAGCATTCTTAACTTTTATATCTGATGGTATATTCTGTTTTTGGAGTATCAAGCATAATTGTTATCATATAATTATTTATAAAGAATGGGTAACGAATGCCCATAATGTTCTAGTCCCACTGAAAACTGTAAAATGCGAGATGTTTTCAAGTAGCTGCCAAAAAATAGAGACGACTTGGATTTGTCTCACATAAAAAAAATAGAATCGCTTCGAAAGCAAAAGATAGTAGAACAGGATCAATAGATTATTAACTCAATGGTCGTATCAAAGAGTCAAATGGAGTCGTCCGATATAAAACATCCAAAATTGGAGAAATCAACTTTGAAAAAGGATAAAGAACTGTTTAATGGGAGTCCAATTAATGTCATTAATCAACCACTTAGTATGGAAATCGCAATGATGAAGACTGTTTAGCTAAAGAATGGAGTTAAGTATATTGGTGGAGTTTTAGAGGGACAGCCACATGAGAAAGGAAAGGTTTTATGGGAGGATGGAACTACTCTTAACGGTCAATTCTTTCTTGGTCAACTGGCCGATAATTAAAAAGTAGTGATTAGAACAAAATAAAATTGTGTTTACTAAGGATATATCCATGACGGTAAAGCTCATGGAAAGGGAAAACTTACAATGGATGATGGAACTTTCTATGAAGGAGAGTGGGATAAAGATATACCTAACGGTTTTGGAAAACACCAAATGTCTCATGAATGTATATATGAAGGAACTTTCAAAGCAGGAGTAAAATCAGGGAAAGGTAAATTATAGTTTGAAGGGGGAATGTACGAAGGTTAATTTTAAGATGACCAGTTTCATGGAGAAGGAATATTAATATTATACAATGATCGTACTACCAAAGGAAAATGGAGCAATGGAGTGCTGGAAGGAGAGGGAGAAGTGGAGTGGGAAAGTGGAGAAAGATATGTGGGATCATTTAAAAACGGAGTCAGAGAAGGACAAGGAACTTACTATTTTGAGGATGGAAGGGAATGGAAAGGATAGTGGTAAAATGATTTGCAGCACGGTTTCGGATGTTACCAAATTGATAAAGAATTAATAAAGGGCATTTGGGTCTGTGGCGTAAAAAAAGACGAAATGCGTGAAACTGATCTGAACAATGACAAACCTATGAATGATAGATCTGGCTTTAAATAGTCGCTCATAGTGATCTGATGATGTGATAATTTACAATTTTATGACTTATTTAAAATTATCTAAGATAAATGCATATCCATCATTAATTACTTTCAGTTATAATCCCGATTGCGGAGAACGAGATGCAGGCAACTAGCTGTCTATCTTGAATCTTTTTAGATGCAAATATATTTATATCTATCAATAAACAGAAAATGCTTGTCTCTATAACAATTGCATTTTCAGTTGAAAAACTTCAAGCCAGCTGACTTTAAATCTTCTTCTTTAAAATTGTATTTTTAACAACAACTGATAAATATATATAATTTAAAACCTTTATTTTTATCCAAATTGAGTGAAAATAAGATGTTCTTTCTATTTCCACCATCTTTTTGGAAAATTGTATTTTATATTTTGTATAACATCCAAAGATGGCTTTGAAAAAATATAGCTGTATGACATGAAGAGTTCACCTCAAGACCATATTATTTAAACATTTTATATTTGCGGCTTAAATTAGAGATGTTTTATCGATGGAGTCTGATCTATTCCTTATAATTATATAATATAATAACTTATTATATTAATCAATTTTTATTGGATTATGACGATTTTAAGTCTAAAACTTCGAAGATGAAGTCTGGTGTTTCGAAAGGTATAATTGGAACCATTGAAGCTATTGGAGCCATGGGAGCCACTGATTCAACAGAAACTTCGGGCACTCTCTTTCTAATTCTAATGGGAACATCGGAATCCTTTTTTCCCTTCTCGACTGTTGACCGAAGATAAGAGATATGTTAAACAATTTCCGAAAGGCTGCCATGAAATTTCAGCATTTTTTGATGGTGACTCCGGCATTGATTTGGCGATCGTGTCTTTACGTAATTACTAATTAGTTTATTGATCTTGAGTAGTCGACAGTTCTCTCTCGACTAAAATAAGTCAATGTTCTATCTAACAAACTCGCAATACCTCAGGTTTTCATTTAATGTCCACAAGGATTGATTAAATTTCCTTTTAAATTTTTCTGCTTTTCCTGCTTTCTTATGATTCCGCTATAAATCATTTTTTGTTTTATCTTCCTTTTGGCAAAACAAATCAACAGAGAGAGAGTAGTGTTCAATCATGAAGACCTCAATGGAGTCATTACTAAAGCAATTATAATCTTCTTCCTGCATTCAATGTTGTTTTTTTACTTTATTATTATAGGCTATAGAAAACTATGAAAGTCATTAGTATTGAAGTTCAAGTAAAGATCTTCTTCTGAAAACTGTTTTTTGGTTTTTGGAAGAGAAGTTTCTTATTTGATAACTCTTTTAAGATTTTTTACAGCTAAATATATTGTTTTGGATAAAAACAGCATTTTTCAAATATAAAGAACACTACAAATTCAAAATTCGGTATTTCGTTCTTTTTTAGCATTGACATATAAAATACGATTTGACTCATGGCCATTGCTCGAAGATAAACAAATAATTATAATTAAAAAAATTATCACACGAAATAAACTCGGAAAATGAGTTTAGGATTCAAATGAGTTTGTCTTATACCTAAAGTTTCAAAATCAATTCCCGATTAATTCTAGCTCGCAGAAGTTGGTTTCTGCTCACTGGTTAACTCCATTTATATTCTTTGAATACGTTTATTCTCATTATTTTATTGACATTGCAAACCAAGTATTTAAAAAATATGTATCGAATAATAAAATCTTAGCGTATCGAGGCAACTCCACCTTCTGGACACATTGGCAAAAATGATGAAATGAATAAAATCGCGCAGAATTTTTCAACACTTAGCATCGAGCTCTCCCAAAAGAATTAGTAGCATTATTTAAATGAACGAATGAAGGAAAAGGAAAATAACATATGAGGATTATTACATAAAATGCAAGGCAATCGTCAAATTTTATTTTTAAGCTGTAAATAAACTATTTTTAAAAATAAAATTCATTCTGAGGAAAGGAAAGGAGAGGCGGATGATTTGGAGTGCTAATTTCAACGAATAGTGCCTCTGAAGGTCATTAGGATCATGATAACTTTGGATAATATCGCCGTATCATATAACTTATGGATATTAGATTATAATAAAACTACAAACAATCCTCACTAATAAAATCGATTTTTGTATTTTATGAGCCACAGCCATTTTATGATATATTTTGGCCCTAAAAATTGGCGCTGGAGTATTGATTGATACATCTGAATATTTATGAACGGTAGTTCCAAAGTTTAACTGATTGCCATTCACTTATCTTCTCTGAGATAGCTGCAGTGCGGTACTTTCTTCTTTGCCATTGTTTTTCGTTTCATATTTACATGTATGTAAAAACATATCTCTTCTGACAACCACATGGCTAATGTCTTCGCATATAAATGCATTTATTTACTTAAAATTATTTGGGATATTAATCATCATTTTGCAGATAGTTTTTTAACACAAAACATATATTTAATTTTACGCGTCTCTATCCACTTTCTTATTTAATCACGATGTCTCATTTATGGCTTCAAATTTACTTTATTAAGTAATTTCAATATGATAGAAAGGCAGTCTGCATCCCAAGCTGAATCTTCTTTGTCAACTGCGGAATCCATTTGACAGTCTTTACCTTTGATGGACTTATAAATATTTCAAAATTAGCGAATGCATTGAATATGATTAAAGATCAAATAAGTTTTAAGATTCATAAGGATCAAAATATTTTGATTGGTTTGCTGCTATTAAGATGGGAATATTTGCTGTACATTCGCTATATTTAAGCTACATATCTCTTATGGATCTAATCTATTTCATTTTGAGAGGGTGAAGTCTCTAACTTAAAAAATTATGATGTTTGAATGCCCCTTCCCACAATTATGTGTAAATTCAGCCATGGAGGAAGGAATATACCTGTACTTGAGTTCCAAAAAAATACTCCTGGAAACTTAAGCTTATTAAGAAAGAGTCTGAATTTAAGCCAAGGTTCGAAGGTTGAGTAGGCCTGATGTTCGTTGAGCATTAAGACTGGATATACAACATAATTATTTTCAATGGCATATTTAATGAAACCCTTGCGGTTTTAAATATAGCAACGCATTTCGTGTTTAGAAGTCAGGGTCGCCTCTTAGAATCCCCCGGGTAAGAGGCCAATGTTCTTGCCTTATTTCATGAGCTTTTTCACGTTAGCGGGATTTACTGATCTTACCCCCCATAACTTCAGAACTATACCAACAATAGGAAAATTGAGTATAAACCGGCTGGATAGACCAACCATATTCGAAAGCTGTCCCATTTTACTTGAATTCATGCTTGCCAGCAAACCAAGCCCAAATACATTATGTGGGTGTACTCCAAAGATACATTTGTTTTCCTCGGGAATGAGCTCTTAGTATATTATCTCAAAGTGTTTAAAGTACTTTAGGGGTTGGACATACTTGTTGACAAAGTCAATATATTTCTGATTGCGTTTTAATGGAAGCTGAATGAGAATAATGACCGCCAAACCAATTAAAATTTAGAAATGAAGAGTCAGGACTGCATAAGAGGCGATGCCAACACAGAAAAAGAAAGAAAGTTGATAAAAGAAGAATGCCACCCTTGAGATGGTGGCTTGTTTATCACCAAAGTACCCCTATTATTTGGTCTTGTTTACAATCAACATTAGATATTTTATACTATTAACCTACTTTTAAATTGCCATTGATATAATTGTACAAGATCAATATTAAAGGAGAGGGATAACAATATCATCATTTTATTAAACAATTTACCTGAAAAATGCTTATAAATAAAGATAACTATAACGATTATTAATATTCAAAAGAAAATATCAATTCACCATTTTGCTATCAATAAAATGAAAAAATAATGGACTTCATTTTATTGATTCGTGATTCCTCATAATAAATTTATTAATTAGAATGAGCACTAAAAAAGAGGATAAAAAGAAAGGAGCTAAAAAAGATAAGGAAAAAGATAAAGAGAAAGAAAAAATGGCAGAGGAAGAGGCCAGAAAATAAAAAGAAAGGTTATAGGCGCAGTAGCGAAGTAAAATTCATAAGTTACATAGTTATTGTCTTGGAAAGGTCGGGCATTTTAGATGCATATGAGTATTTCCTTAGGGCCATTTGCAAAAATGGGTTACCAGAGGCTAATATTTTTGAATTTGCTGCTCAGCAAATTTTAAAATATCAGAAGAAGATGAAAGTTAAAGATGCACGAAAAGAAGAATTATATAAATCGCCTGAGAAGGAAAGCTCTGAAATTACAAGGTCTGAGGTGGGGGACAAATCTGAAAAGTTAAAGCCGAAGCCGTCAGTCTTACCTTTTAAGGGCTAAGTAAAGGAGTAAGCGTTAAAAGTATTAAAAAAGTGATTTTGATGTTTTTGCAAAAGATCATTCTATAATTAAATTTAAAGAGGAATGATCATTGTCGTTTTACAAATCGAGTAAGATAACGATTTCAAGAATAAGAATAGTAATAATCATTATTCTTCCATTATTAACGAATGTAGAATACCTCGAAACGATGCATCACTTAGAATCTCTTCTCCGAAATCACTTGGTGAAGGTAATTCCAGTTATTATTCAATTATCATGTTACTAATTGACTGTTTTATTGAATTGGATGTTTTTATGCAAATTTAAGATTCTGATTTGATTTGATCAGGCTTCAAAAATCTTTCGCTTTCAAGGGTGGAGTTACTTTTGTTTAAAGTTAATTTTTTTGAAAACTCTGCAATCAATGCTTCTTCTTATACTGTTTTTACAGAGGAAAGAGTTTTGTTTGGTTGTTCCTTAATGGAAGTACTTGACCCCTGAAAGCAATCTTTTTATGCTGGATATAATTTTAAGTTTTTATTTGAAGATTCGAACTGATAAGCATCTTTCTTATTCAATGTTAGAGAATATCTTCTATTCATGGAAGAAATTTAATAATTTATCTTAAAGGTGAAATGACATAATTTGTATCCTTAGATTAGTTATTAGTTTCTCAGCCAATAAATGAATCATTGTTTTCACGCACAAATCTATCCTTTAGATAAGGAAATATTTATGAAACATTTAGATTAATATTAAACATGTAAATGCAATGCTGATCATCCTCTTCAAAACTTAAAGGAAAGAGAAGAGCTATTTTGCTTAGGCCTGCTTCTCTTCAAATTGTTTTTGCCCATACTCAACTAAGCTGTTTCCTTGGATTTGGGAGAGAGACTATACCATTCCTTTTTATGTCTTAACTCCCATTATCTTTGCATTCGAGGAGGATAAGGACATGGTTTCCTGTCGTTAGCGATAAACAATCTTCGTGAAATTGAAAATACTCTCTTCTATTGCGACTTACTCTATTTCAAAGAGTTATTTTTTTAAAAGTTCTTATTTTTGGCACTTTAGTTATTCATTTCAGTTCTTCTTTGCTGTCTTATTTCATTTTGGATTCTTTGTTAATTATTTTCTTGCTGTAGCCTTTTGACCTTAGACTCGACCATCAAATGAGTATTGACACCATTTTTATTATTTTCCTTTTATAAGCTATTATTTTAGATTTTATAGTCTTTATTGCCCTATCTTTTAAATTCCTATAAATTTTATTAATGCTTCTAGTGAGTCACTAAATTGGGAGATATTTTTTGTTTAAATTATTATGACTATCTGCTGGCAAAAAAATTCTTGAAACTTTCTCCAGATTTAAGTCTAGATTTTTTCTTTCCTATATTTCTTTCTTCGCTGCTGGTAGGTGAATTCAATCTTTTCATAATTGAGTGTGCAGATGCAGGATGAGCTAATCCTTAAAACATAGGAGGTAATCTTTCTTTTCTTTTGATAGGTTTAAAATACAAGTCTTCATCATCCTTTTCTTCTTCAAGTTTGTCTTTTTGTTTAGGTGATTCTGACTGAGGATACATCTCAGGATGAGGTCTCATAAACCAACAATCGTTCCGGTCTGTCTGACTCATTTAATATGTTTGTTTCTTTTCATGGTCATCAAAGAAGTTGTAGTACTTGGGAACATCAAACTACCAGTTAAAATTCATCTTTGTCTTGGAAAATATTATGAATCAATAAGCCATTATTAGTATATTTAGTCACAAAATTTCAAAATAGTTATCTTGTATATTATTTTAACATTACGATTTTTGACATCTTTAAAATTAAAGCAATGAATAGAAAGATAATGAAATAATTTTTACTGATCAATCTTTATCTATTATGAAAAATATGTTGATTAAAAATGTTCCCTCCCTATTTATTATGAATGATAAGCATCAATTTTTGATTTTAGCAACGATCTGTATCCATTTTAAAGAAAAATCATTTTTATCGAATTGCTATTAGTTTTAATTAAGGCCATTCCAATTAAACCATCCTCGATTAATATAATATTTATATGTTTTATTATAATTATAATGCAGTTGATTAAAAATCTTAGCAGATTATCATTAATCTTCAATAAGCATTCGGTTTCTACTTTTTCTACAAAAAAATCAAGTGAACAACTTGCTTACTATAATCATCGCCTCTAATCATTACCTGGATTTAGTAACTCTGTCATTATCAAGCATATCAACCAGTTAAACCAACAATTACAATAGCCAACTTCATTAGTAAATATACAAATAAATAAATTGATGAGGGATCAGGCTCCCCAGTTGAACTCATATCAGGTCGAATATCTTCAATTCGTAAACATGGAAAAACTACGTTCATCGATCTGCGAGATTAACATTTAAAATTACAAGTCGCAGTAAAAACAGCCAGCGAAGACGTTCCCTTTAGGAGAGGAGATGTTGTAGCAGCCAGAGGACAACCTTTTATCACAAAGAAAGGAGAATTATCTTTACTTTTATAAAAGCAAGAAGATGTTTGGGTCGTCAGTCCCTGCCTCTGGATGTTGCCTGAGTATGGCTCTCTCAAAGATAACGAGATAAGATATCGAAACAAGCACATAGATTTGATAATAAATCAATAATCCTTGCGAATGGTTAAACTACGTTCAAAGATAATAAATTCACTGAGATAATGGCTTTTAAATAAGGAATACATTGAAGTGGAAACGCCAACTCTTTCTCCTTCTTGTGGAGGGGCCATTGCTGTAATAAATGTATTATTTAGAAGCCTTTCCAAACTTATCATAATGATCATAAGATGTCCCTCTTTATGAGGATCGCTCCTGAGCTATTTCTTAAAAGATTATTGATAGGTGGAATTCCCAAGGTGTTTTAGATAGGTAAAAATTTCAGAAATTAAAGTATTGATCAAACTCATAACCCAGAGTTTACATCTTGTTAACTTTATTGTGCGTACTCAGATTATAGAGAAATGATCAAACTTACAAAGGAATTGATTTGTTCTATAGTAAAAAAAGCATTAGGACAAGATCATTGCAGAATTAAGGCTTATGGAAAATAAATAGATCTTGCCGGAGAGTGGAAAGAGGTTGATTTTATTGGAGGGCTTTAGGAAAAGACTGGAGTCAAATTTCCCTTATAGTTTTCAAGCGCAGAGTCACAAGTATTCTTAAGTTAGCTTTGCGCTAAATATGAAGTTGCTTGTGATGAACCGAAAACCGCAGAAAGGTAATTTAAATCATATTTAGAATGCTAGATAAGTTAGCTGGACATTTTCTTGAGTCATAAAGTTTTGATGTTCCTGTTTTACTAATGCATCATCCACGTATCCTTTCCCCACTTGCAAAACCTCTACCTGATAGACCTCATCTTACTGCCCGATTTTAACTATTCATCAGAGGGTGGGAATTCGTAAATAGTTACACTGAGCTTAACGATCCTAAAATCCAGAGAGCAAATACTCCAGAAGACGAAGAATTTGTCTAAGCATTGTAATATGGGCTGATGCCATGCGCAGGATGGGGTATTGGGATTGATAGGCTAATAATGCTATTAGGCGAATGTGAGCGCATTCAAGACGTGATTATCTTCCCCCTGCTGAAGGATAAAGAGGAATGATAACAGTATATTTGTTGGTAATAGAAAACGTTAATAAATAGCGTAAACAGATCAAAGTTTTCCGCTCTGGTAGATGTTCGATATATCCTCTATCATTTTGTGGTTGCCTGTCATAATGGTGAAATTGAGAATTCTTCCCATCTGTTATTTGCATTTGCACATTTATTTTTATAGATCCTATTTGATGCTTAACTGTTCTTATATCTTTTCGGACTTTGCTTTGGCTTCATCATATTCTTTCTTCATCTCTTCAAATTTTTTGGAGTAATAAGACATAGTTTTCTTTTTTCCTTCTTCGTATTGACGTTTAAGACTGGTGTTCTACACTTAAAGCTCTCTCAGTTAGCGTAACTACTATTTTAGACTCGTATTTTATAACTCTAGCTTCAGTTTTTATTTGTTGTCCTTCTTTAATATCGGAGGGCGCTCATTTTTAATTTTATCAAAATTTTATCCTTTTTGAGGAATTTATCGTTGAGACATTAAGGGCAAAACTCCAGAGTCCGGCTTCTTCTTTTTGAAATTAGGCTGCAAAAAATCTGAATTATTTGTTTACAAAGGTTGTAATGACAAGGTTGCACTTGATTTTTGACTAATATCATCTTGCTGTATTTCTTCTTTCATGTATCCTGTAAGTTTGAAAGTTAACTTCGCGGTTTTATCAGGGCATTTTTACAATAATTGCTCTACCTTCATTTCTTTTTGTTTAGTGTTGAGTAATTCTGCAACATCATAGGTTATTTCTCCAGCTTGCTTATTGCCCTTATCACTAAATATTATGATTGTAAAGCGAGTCTATATTGACACAGCCATACCTTTTTTTATTAGAAACGACGACTACCTTCGTCAAAAGTCATGTTGCATTCGAGGTCTAGTGATTCATTAAATGTTACAACGCCCCTATCAATTGATCTGCGTTCCTTAACTTAAGCTATTTTTTATCCTGAATAACAAGAAATCTACCTCTTTTCCACATGACTGAGACAACACATGGGAATTTGAGAGCAAGTGTGACAGTTTGCAAAAAAGCAGTAAAAGTAAATTTGTATATTTTCTTTTCCGGCATTTTGATTAAGATTATAATGGAAATCAATGTCTTCTATAACATAAACCGTTAATATTGCCAGCAAAAAAAGGATAAATCCAAATATATACATTTTAAGTACAGATTAAGTATGAATATATTGGCAGAAAACCAATTAAATGATTTCATCATTTCTGACAATATAAATAGTGAATGGATATCGAATCGGATAGTTCCAACAAGTCGAGAAACCACTTGTCAAATTCATCCAAAAACTCATTTAAGCACTCCCGTAATCTTATAGCCTTGATTGGCGAGAATTTTGATTACACTCCGTATCGCTCCAAGTTTGACCTGTAACTATCTTTCAATTTAGCAACAGTATCGGCTCAGGCAAAAGTCGATAGTCAAGAGACTCAGATTTATTGAATCGGTTTGCCAAGGAATCTTCTAAGCCTTCAAGTAGCAAGTCCCTGAGTAGAAATGCGAGCTAAAATAATATTGAAGCAATTAAAAAGAGAAATTAAACAGGATCATCTAATTCCAATTCAGGAACCTCTTAAAAATCTGCAGGGCAAATCGAGAAGCAATCCTCCAAGATATAAGCTCACATGATGGCACCAAAAATTCATAACTGTGTGTGCTTTGTGGCCGGCTAGTGTCTCTCTTATAATTGCAATTGCTTTCTCTCCCCTTTTCCTTGTGCTCCTGAATGCTGCCCAAATTGCCTTAGTCTAAGAAGTAATTTACCTCATAAGATCACAAATATGTGTTCGTGTAAAAAGACTAAATGCTTGAAACTTTATTGTGAATGCCTATCAAAGGGAGTTTATTGTGGAGTTATGTGTAGATGTGAGCTTTGTGAAAATCATGAACACAGCACTAATCGCGTTAAATAATTGGCTGTGTCAGTGTCAGTTGGAGGGCGCGGTTGCGCCTGTCAAAAAAGCCATTGTTTGAAGAAATACTGTGAATGCTACGCAAATAAACTGAAATGTACACCAAAATGTGGATGTTTTGATTGTTAAAATATGCTAAAGGTTGACAACGTTCCAAGATCTCGAATTCCTCAGACAATCTAAGAGAAGATGGATATTGAATAGCCCG
>Ga0302280_1001807_pt1 | contig 17186 bp, 16 predicted proteins | sample III_Fen_E1_1_FD_198771 | JGI IMG/M metagenome (GOLD analysis project Ga0302280, IMG submission 198771) | Peat permafrost microbial communities from Stordalen Mire near Abisko, Sweden - III_Fen_E1_1 | ecosystem: Environmental > Terrestrial > Soil > Wetlands > Permafrost | place: Sweden: Abisko... | reverse complement strand
GAATAATAATTTAAATAAATTATTTTTAAAAAACAATATTGTATTTTTAAAAAATTTTAGATCTCATCAAGATCATTTTTGATAAAAAAGACGATAACGGGGTCTGTTTTTGTTTTTAAAATAAACTTGATAGAAAAGACCCAAATGTTTTATAAAACGACAAAAAATTGCTAATCGATTCCTGTCTTGGCAATAGATCAGTGGGGATACTGACCCATAGTTTGGGCAGTTTTGATGTTCCTGTGGGGCCTAATGAGCGAGTGTAAAATGGCAGTGCCTCCCTCTCCATCTTCAAAATCAGGAAGAGCTGACTCCATTGATTGTTAATTTCATCGAATAATAATCCCAATAAATTTATGAGTAGCGACCGGCTGCCGGCAGTCACTTTCAAGAACACAATCGAGAAGCAGGAGATCGCCCACCGCATGCACTATCACCGCAAGAGGATGATGGAACTCGAGTCCAAAAGGTTTAAGCTGCCCCAGAGTGAGGGCAACATCGACAATTACAAAACCATGCTGGAAGATAATCCCAAGCGGCAATATTTCATTGAAAGCAAATTCACATAAATAGAGCGTGAAAATAGACTCCTTTTCGAAAAGATATCAAAGATTAGCAGTAACAAGAAGAAGGAGCCAAAATCTCTCTAACGCATGAAATCACTAAACATTACTTTCCGTAAAAAGCAGGTGGAGGAGATTTAAAACTAGAATGCACGCATCTATGGTCGTTTACTGAAGCAAAAACCATTTATTTCATTTAAAGATACCGATAAAGATTTTGTCAAGACCAGAAAGATGGCTGACATGTTATCAAAAAGAGAAAAATATCGGCTTGAAGAGTGGTACTGAAGTGATATTAGATTAATTTTGATCATGTAAAATATAAACTAGCAAGCAATAGTCTCATTTTGCAAGCTGTCATTTAAAGTAGAAGAATATTTTCCTTGCAAATGATTATAGATTTGTCAAATGTATCACATATCAATGTAGTAAGTTTCACCATCTTCTGGTTTTGGTGGCAATTGCTGATTGGACCGACAGTTAAAGATATTGCTTACAATTTCATCTCGCGCCTCAATAGGAATCTATGGTTTGCTGGGCATGAAATTAAGTAGTTTAGCATGCACATTGAAACGTATCTTACGATTCTTGGAAGCCTTGCGATCAACCTCCTTCGTTTTTTCTCCACGAGCCTATCTGTTCTTTAAATATTGAAGTGTATCACTGATGCGGAAGTCATTATCGTCCTCAATCTCACTGACATACACTTTTTCCAATTCGTTGAATAGATCAAAGTCATCAAAAATTTGACTATCACTCGTTACTCTTATATTTTCATCATCCTAAAACAATACTTTGAAGGTTGACCGCTTGTTTTGAGATTTAGCGCAGACCCTCTCCCAATTGGCTAACACTTTTTTTGTTTGACCTATAGGAGTCTGCATTAATAAGGAGGAATAGTGCGATGAAGATACATTGATTAGAGTTGTTTTCTGCGACCATCGTACAAGTTCCCGTTCGGTTTACTTCACCAACTTCTATTGACCAGTGATAAAGTGTTTATAAATACCAGATATATTAAGTGAACTTCGCTCAGGAATAGCTCCAGCTTATATCTATGAATGATACTGTTCAGAGATCTCATTAGTTTGGGAGATACTGAATACTTTGCTGGCATAAGCGTTGTAAACATCCATTAATTAATTTAAATTCTCGAATAATTTCCCCTATAACTCCTTATGTTCGCTGTTAAGAGTTTTGTCTTTGATGAAATTACTATGGGGGAACCGTTTGATGGTCTCAAGCTAATTCTGCTTATGATATCTAACATCGACTAAATCCTTATATAGTTGAAGTTGATTTTTAAGTTGAATTGATTCTTGAATGTTCTCTTCGGATGTCTTTTGCTTTTTACGTAAGGTTTAAAATTCCTAATCCTACTGATCAATTCTTTGAATATCTTCAGTTAATAGTTACGACTTCTTTTTGCGTTGTTGTCTTAGTTGCTTCAAAGCATTAGCGATCTGATTAGGCTATTCGTCTGCTTGTTACTCTTACTCTTCTTCCTCACCCTCACTCGATTATTAGGCGGGCTGTTTGGCAGTGCTATAGCGTTAGTTGTTAAAGAAATAAGCGTTTTTCTTTAAATTGGCTGTGGGATGTGATTTCAACAGTTAGTTATACTCTGGGTCGTGATGTTCCTCCATCTATAGCATGTCCATGTTTTCTTCCTCTTGATCGAAATACTCTCTAGACTGTGATTTGGCTTTTTTCTAAGTTTTTTGATTGCGTTGGTCTGCTTTTCTTCTCATAGTATACAATCTAATTTTATATTATAATTTGATAAATGTGAGATTGAAAATATCTGATTCAATAAAAAATTCCTTATTTGTGGCAATTCCGATTGATTTGATTAACCAAAACCACAAATCTATCTATTCAATCTGTAGCAAGAAAAGATGGTATTTTATTGACTGCAGCAATGTAATTGTATATTTCCATCAATTATCCAAATTTTAATTACATATTAAATAAAATCAAAATTATCAAAGAGGGGGTCTAATTTCCTCCTTAGCTTAGAGGAGTATTTTTGGCAGAAGTTACTTCGGTGATTGTTTTCCAGCTGATTCGCGAGCTGTTGAAGTTTTTTACAATTTCATCGCACTATAAAATTTTCTTTATGAGCCACTTCTTTTAGATTTTTCCTCGTAGCCCTTGACTTTTCTGATACTGTTTCTCCTCTCTATATAATCCTTAATTTATTCCTTTAACTTTTTTTTATAATCTTCGACTTCAACCTTATGCATCAGTACTTTTTGTCCTATTTTCTTGTTTTCTTCTCTGATACATTCCTGCTTTTTCTTGTATTGGCTCCAATTGCTGCCGGATACATATTGAAACTTATCACTGTTAAAAGTGCTAATGGTAGGTTCGAGGTTCCAGATCTTTTTTAACAAATGCATATTTTATTTTTTTATTAACACCTGATCCTCCTTCACACGAAAGTTTTTTGCCGCCGATTTGGCTTTTCTTAGTGAGTTGGCTATATTTTCGACTTCCTCTTCCCATTAATGGATAGTTGTCTGTCTCTTTTTTTGTATTTGGGTGATCTGGCTGACATGCTTCTCGTATTTATCTTCTTGACCTTTTTGGAAAAATTTATCTTGATTGACCGAGCGTGATGACATGATAAGGGCTTCCATTAAATAAAATTATTAAAGTTACAAAAAATAATAATCATTGGTTCATATTTGATTTGACCTTTCCACGAAGACCAAAGTTATGTTAATCAATTATTGATGAAATCAAATCAGCTATAAATGTTTAAAATCAGGATAAATTAATATCTTTTATATTTATTCATTTCGACTATCATGAGGTCTTTCTTAATTATTCTCTCAGCTCCATTAGTAAATGTCCGAGTCGATTTTTTCCAGATCCATCTCCTCCATCCCCCCAATAACTATCATGGACAGTGTGTTCAACAATTAAGTTGTTTCCAGTACCAATCAATTTCTCAAATAATATTTTATTCTGCACAAATTTTTATTTGAGTCCGATCCGCATTACAGTCTCCTTGACCTCTTGCCAATCAGCCCTAAGTGGTTGTGTCCTTTAATTTCCTCGATCAAAAGCTTCCTCAGGAGTAGGTGCCTCAATAACATAAATTTCTTTGGGTGTGCCTTCAAATTTTTTAGATTGAAAGAAGTGTTCATTAGACTTATATATTTTGCCTTCATGAACGAATTATGAAGGGAATATGTTGTTAAACTATCCATAGCTAGCATTAATATCATAAAAGTTGATTGGTTTATTTTCTTCCTCTTTCTCCATCGTAAATATAAAAGAATAATGAGCTGCTCTCAAATCAAAATATATATAAATTTTATCAACTCACTTATCGCATTAATATGGGATAAACACGTAAACATTTAAAATTTATCTTCATTTATTTTTTGTCTAATAATTAAATATAATTAAAAGATAGAGCGTCTTTAATTTTATTTTCATCCCAATTGGTTTTACAATTTATGACAGTTTCATAGCTTATCTTATTACGACATTCACCAGCCAAGGCCACATTTTATATTCATGATCCATGATGCTCTCTGTTGCTTAAAAACATTAGACTCTTGGTATGCTTTCTTAAAAATGGTATTTCAAAAGAACACCATATTTTTTATATATATTGTTTATTAAACTCATGATAACTTCCCTTTTTCTATCTATCCCTCGTACAAATATGTTTAGACAGCTGGCACCACCTACGAACAACTCAAAACACATTTAACTTTCATCGAAGATTTTGCAGGTGTAACTAATTGGGTCATGAGATTTCCCCGAACCATTTATTCTCCAGATTTAAAAAGCAAACACGTCTTTAACGAGAATACAGTCGAAATATAAAAAGTTAGTAATCCTCCACTCGAGGAAAGATGGAAATATTTTGTAATAACCAAAAGCGATGGTCGGAGATTTTATTGTACAGCCCAAGTATATTATTAAAAGGCGCCGCTGAGATGTAAATAATCTAATATGTTCTCACCATCCAGGGAGGTTTTCAAATAGTTTTACGTGCCAAAATGTCTTGTGCTACTGAGTTAACTGCCCTATTATAAAATCCAAGTCAACTTATTGAAGGTGTTCCGGGAACTAAAAAAGCCCGAACCGATAATTTCATATTCAATAAATGAAGGATTATACAAGGTATATACATTTCTTCTTGAAAATAAGCGAGAAGATGAATGGGAGTATATAACTGTGCGTCAAAACCATGAAAGTCGAAGGATTATGCCTTCTATGGAATTTGCCTTTAACTACTACCTTCAAAGCTGCAACGAACATAAAAATGGAGAGGCTATTCTAATTGAAAAAGCATCCAACAGAGAAGTTGTACATCTCTATAAGCTTTATGCAAATTCTTTCTATGAAATTTCATATATCTTCCACCTTCCCTTTTCCACAAATACTCTCAGACTGGTTTTATCTGCCATTTTGCAGGAGAAGCAGATCATATTTACTTCTAATAATCAAAATTTAACAACTCTGATTATTGAGTCATTAATGCGAATGATCCTCCCTCTTAAATGGTGCTATATGTATGTTCCTAATTTGCCTCCCCATTTAATTGAGCCTGCTCAGTAATCCTTTATGCCCTATATCGTCGGTCTCCCCAAAAAATGTCTAAACTTGATCGATAAAACAGAAAGAGTGATTGTATTTGTTGAATAGGATCGAGTTGAATATGATGGATAGCTTTCGCAGTTTCATCCTAGTCTCAATGAATATCTCACCTATGTAAACAGTGACACTAAAAATTACCTTTAGTGGTAAAAATAAATCAGAATAAAAGCGATATCATTGATTACCTGTATCCTAGAGGATAGCATTCGTGAATAAAAAGCCCATGTCCCAATTTTCACTAAGCGTACAGGCTCCAGCCCAACTCTAGTGATTTCTGAGCCACAGATGCAATCCTTAAAATTGGCCAATTCTCCCGACTCTCAACATGCAGTCTTTATCAATTAATTTATCAAAAACAGCATGATGTATAAAAATTTCAAAGAGGATACTGCTAGAGGGCTATGTTAAGAAACTAATTGTTTACTGCAGATGCCGAGAGAGCAGCGCTATCCTTTTATTATTAACAAATTTAACTTTCTCTCATCTCAGGCGCAGTATCCAGTGCGCTATGACAATGAGAAAAAGTGGATTAAATACTATGATAGAGCCAGTCGAAATAGGAAAAAATTTAGATTCAATAGGTTTTCACTGAACACAGCCGAGCACACATATATCCCTCACTCAATGAACTATCTTTCGACAAGTGCGTCTATGATTCAATCATCTATAAAGTTATCAGATAGTCGAACAGTGACACAGAGTACCATTTATCACTGATTATCAATTTTCATTTGATAAGAGTTTGCTTATAATTGTAAACTATGAAATAAATTTAATTAAAGTTTATAACATCTATAATAGCACTTAATTAGATATAATATTGAAATAAAGATTTATAATTTTGTTAAGTCTATCATTCTTCAAACTCTGAACAATGTATAAAATGGATCAGAGCAGACTGCAAAATTAAAGTGGAGTAATAATTCATCTGATATAGTAGATTAAGATTCTAAAGTATTAGGTAAACCATAATATGATTACTATGAGGTCTATTTCAGTAAATGTGCAGGGGAAAAAGGGAAATTTTACCATTTTGACTTTGATGAATAAGGATGCCAAATTTAAAGAATCTACTGCTGGTGTCTAATTTTGAGCATATATATCTGCATTTGTTCCCTATTCAGATCTTGAATCATTTAAAGAAGAGAATGAACTGTTGGAGATACATTTTATTGCATTTGATGATGTGGTTTGGACTACAAATTTATAGAAAGTAGATATAAAAAGTATAAATAATTATTGCATTAATAAGACTATATCATAAATGTTAATTTTTAAAATAGTCAATATTTGGGTTATAAGTATCTTTTATTTAACTCAATTGACTTTGACAGGCAAATATATCTAAAAGTTCACCCTACAAATAAAAATTAAAACAAATAACACAAAAAATTAATAAAATTAATCTTATCAAATGAAATAGCAGATAGATAGTCAAAATTACATACATAGGGCTTATAATATCAACAAGAAAGGAGATTTTAAATTATCATTATTTATAACGACTCATATTGATCTTCAGATTCATCAGAGAAGATTCACATATTCGACTTTTTTATTAGTCAAAATTATACTTATAGTACCGATGGACTGAGTAATCGTGCGGAGAATTTAAACGATTAAAGTTGCTGCTTTTATTTAACTACACAAATAACTACTTTGATCGATCTTCGCAAAGCTTTTTCAGATATTTTTGCATTCTTTTAGATTGTTTTCGAATTTATAAGGGTTATTGCGTGGTCGATTTTTATTAAACATCATCTTCATTTGTAAATTCAGACACTTTTGAGCTGCGTTTAAGCGAGTATAATCGTTATGTTCTTTCTTTTTATATCTCAGAGTGGTGCTTAAAAGAGCAATCTCCCCTTGACTGGTAACTTTTTAAGGTATAATTAGAGGTATCTGGCCCAAGGAGACTTTTATTGCTTTATGAAATCTATATAGTCCTTTCATTACCTTTGTATTTTGGTTTAATTTAATGATGGGCAAATGTGAAAGTTGTCTTTTACCGGAATTTCCAAAAAGTAGCCTTTTGCCTTCTCTCGAAGCATTCTATCCTCGACTGATGAGAAAATCTCTTTCATCATCGCCTTTATCAATAGCTTTCTTTACACTCATAGACTGGCTTATATCTTGTGTTTTTTCCCTAATTTAATCAATGATTACTGTGAAAGTATGGTTAAATTTTTGAATAATGGTTTCTTTTTAAGAAGCAAGTCTCCTGTAAAATCATAGGCAAAATCAGAATTTGGTAGTTCAAGTGGTTTTCTGTTCAAAATTTACGATAATCTTTGATTTGATTAATCTTCGCAGTTTTTTATCAGTCTTCTTTTAAAATATAGATTTTTCTTAATTTCAGTTATCTCTGAATCAAGCTATCTTTCCTTATTCTCAACTATGACTTAACTCAAAGCAAAAACTCCTTTTGTGGATGCACTTAGAGGTTATTCTGCTGTTTTCTAAATCTCTGATTTATCTATAACTTCGCTAGCCTGTGCCTTAAGCTATCCAGTTTACAATTCCTATTATTGCTAAATTGCTCTTTGATCTATTCTAAAATTAGCATTAATATCTAACGGTATAGATTTTGCCATTTCATCTTCCTTCAAGCCTTAAACTTTTTTTGGCTTTATTATTTTGTCAGTATAAACTATTTAGAAGGTTATCATTTCGAAGCCAGTTGTATTGAAAGCAGGCAGCAAGGACATCAACTGTTTAACTTTCAACCGTTGCCTAAACTCCTTCAAAAGAAATTAAATTGTTGCGGTCACAGCAATTTCAGTTTGATTATTCATATTTTTATTGTCGATATACAAAATTATTATTTCAATCATTGAATATTAAACTGATCATTTCTATTTTTTAGTTGGCTACTATTCATCGCTCCATTATTTTTAATCTTCTTGATATTATTACTACTCTTAGAAAATGTCACCCATCCTTTAGTCGATTCGCGTAATATTTTTATAGAGCTATTTCAATTGAGCACCTTATTACAGTTCGTCAAACACTAAAACAAATTTGTTTTATTAGAGGGCGTTGCTGCCAAGGTGAAACTTTTTTTGGATTGGCCATTCCGAGGGGGGAGGGAAGAGTGGGTCTAGTCCGATTCTATATATTTCTTTACTTACTTAAAAACATTCTATACGAGTGGAGTTATGATTTTAGTGAGTAATGGGCAAGATGTTTCCAAGCAGGGATTGGTATTGACTTCGATGAGGTAGACGTTCAGTGCTTAATCCAGCATAAAATCAAGTCCAAATAATTCAAAGTTATGCTCCTTTCTCTCTGGATCCAGCATAGTATAAGTTGCCCGTATACTTTATGTGCCCAATTGCTTCATTTTTGGCAAAATTTGTTCGTTAAAATCAACATTTGCTGAAACATGATTGGTCAGATATTTCTGAAAATCTGTATAGGAAACCTTATTTCCAATCTAAAATTTACCATAATTTTGCCCATTTTTCTGAACAGCATCATTCGTTAAATGGGTCATAAGATCCTTTGTATTTTTAATGTTGTACTCACTGGAAGTGGTTCGGATATAACCTTACTCATACCAATAGCCTTTCATCTGACCATTATGGCATGTAATCATCATATAATGACGTATGTCAAACTTCCTACTCTGATATAAAAGGGGTTTTTATAGATATTTTTGCAAAATATAGGTTCGAACAGTACCGTTTGAGCTGCGTTATTTTGCTTTTATTCGAGTTTTAATCTCATCGAGAGTTGAACAAACTGTAATCCCCCGACCACGATTAGTTAGTTCTCCTGGTTTGATAATCCAAACATTTCTGAAATCTTTATCATTATTCTTATTCAGCTTCTGATTTTCGAATTCTTATAAAAAAATTAAAAACTCAGGATCTTGAAGTCCCTGCGTAATATGGAACGTTAAAGGTATTTTTGTAAAAGGATTGATATTTAAAAGTTAATAGTATTTTTTCATTGAATAAAATAAGGCTTTCTTGTTACCAAGAAAGTAGTTGAATTGCAAATGATTGTGAATTTTTAACTTTGCTGAATTTTAAATCAAATTCACTGCTTTCTTTTTTAAAAGGCCATTCACTCTTTTGGGAAGACCGTAATCAAAACCTTTTTCTTAATATTTGTTATACTTTTAACTATATCTCTTCCAAAGCAGCATATTCTCACCGTACATAATTAATTTGTTTAAATCCTTATCATTATCGCTATTCGATATCACAGAGTCTCTTTATGGTAGGCAAATTTTATGCTTTTAATGCTTTACTTTTATTTTGCTATGGATTTGTCCCTTAAAAAACTCTGAAACTTTTAACTGAGTCCATACAAAATTCACATCTTCGCTCATCTTGTCGACTATTTGCCACCAAAACCTCCGACGCATAATTCCCTTGACAAGAACTGAGTTATTTCCAAAACCAACAAAGATTTTAAGAGACTTATCTCCCTCATCTTTATGCTTGACATATAAACCATTAGTGAAATTTATTCTGAAGATAAAGTCCTTATAACTATCGAATTTCATCTTAAGTATAGCCTATGGGGAAGTACCAGCAGTTTATGAAAGACCAAATACGAAGTAGTCTTTCTTGCTGCCTTTTGATTTACTTGTGGCAATGTCATGCTCAATCTTTTTATAGATGATGTCTTCATCAAGATCTTCATTTTTTACTAAAGAAATGCCCCATTAACTAGGACTCATTCGCTCTTCACCTCTTTTCCTGTATGTTTATCTCTTGGTAAAGGATCGCATGTGCCTATTAGATTATAATTCATTAAAGATCAGGCTCTTTTTAGTTTTACTCGATTTCTCCAAAGTACCTTCAATATGGTTAATTTTATAGGGAGGCAAGTTGGCATCATTGATTCGTTTTAAAATCGGCTTAATAGTGTTAATATTAAGATGATATTTATCCAAATATTTTTTCCACTCTTCCTCAATCTATTCTCTCGTCTAATGTGAAGATTTTTGTAGAGGATTTATTTTAGACATCCTAGTGAACTGTTAAAATGTTTTTATGTTGGGAAAGTAAGCCAAACGGTTATTTTATGGCTGAGTATCTTCGCTCTAAACGCTACCCACATTAAGCACTTTCATTTATAATTTTCTCTTCTGTTTAAACGTCTCCTTTTGAAACTACAACTTGACGATTGAAGGATTTCTTAATTTTTTCAACAATTATCTAATGTTTTATTATTTTGGTTCCTCTGGTGGATGAGGTTCTTCTGACATTTACGGCTCCCTAACTTGCTCTTAAATTGTGAGACTACTCTGTTGGTTAGTTTTTCTGCTGAGAAAATAAGGAAGCTTATCTCTGTTCAATTTAACTCTATTTAATTTCTTATCCATGGACATGGGTTCTGCATCAGAGTAATCTAATGAACAAATGGATTTAGAAGCTGCTTAGCATCATTATTACTTACTATGATAGGTGCATAGGAAATTCTTCTTCGAATTGGGCGATTATTGCTCATTAGTCCTCAGAATAAATTATTAATGCAATCTCCCAAAATACTATTGAGTAGTGACTTTATGATTTTATTGTAGATTAGATCAACTTACCTTAAGAATGAGTCTATAATATTTAAGATGAAGATATATTGTCCACCCGATAATCATAAACTTGCCAAGGTTCTATTTGCTAGTCACGTCTATGGTCGAACTTTGACTCACTAACCAATCACCTATGGATACAAGAACAAACAGTTTCAGGAGCATCACTCTCTCTTCTCTATACCTACACTTTAAAATGAACAGGGAGATTTTATCTTTGGAGTGCATGCTATTCTTAGAGCACTTGCATCTAAGTCAGCTTCTCCTTTCGAAGAAGTAATTCTTTTACTAATAAGGCCTCAATTAATCAATGGTTTGAGTTGGTGGAGCGGGATCTTTAACCATCCGTGGGTGTGCTAATTCTGAAAGTAAACGGACTTATTGAAGTAAAAGAAGAGCAGGTGCAAAAGGCTCGTGAGATGGTGCTGAAAGTGATGAAAGTCGTTGATGATAGGCTAAAAACTAGTACATTTTTAGTGGGAGATCGACTAACAATTGCAGACATTACGGTCTTTTTTAGTTGGAACGAAGTGAGTAGTACCTTCGAGAAAGAGACGAAGCAACTAACTAATCTGTTACGGTGGGGTAAACATCTTAGTTCTATTCCTTCCAAATGATTGTCGATTCTCATGATATGCATTGCCATAAATTCAGAATCATATTTAAGCATAGACCATAGATTTCATATGGTCTAATACTGTTTTTCTCATCCTCAAATTCTGAAGTGAAACAATTTATGATATATTGTTCTTGGGATTAATAAATCTTCACATCTAACTTTTATGAGCTAGCTATTCTATTGAAGGGAGAATGCCTAAAGTGGGTTTTTCAAAAAATAATATCCTGCTAATATATTAAATATATAGATATGAAGATATACCTGTTGATTGTGATTTTGACAGTGACACTAGCTGTCAAACCGCCCACTCCTATCTGTCGTGTCTCCCCTCTCCCCTCTCAAATTCCCCTCACCATCGGTGAGGAGATGAGATTTGATCTTTAAAGTGTCTTCAGTGGTATGTCTCCCATGAAGTAGGATATAATCTCTTTTTCAACGGATCAGCAAACGACCACATCACTGTGGCTGATAAATACAAAATCAGCGAAAAAGCTTATCCCGCCTCCTATAATTTCTTGGTGACTAAGATAAAGGCTCAAAATAGATTTTTAGGTCTAGTTTCGAAGGGAGCCTACAGCGGCATCGCGATCGGTGTGAATGATTAATCATCAGGAGTGACCATTTAGTACTATGTGTAAGTTTAAGACATAGCTAACTTGCACTGCTTCGATGTGGATTAGATAATGTATCCAGGCAATAGCGTAGCGGTAGTGGATTGCGCTTACTTTCATATGGGAGAACTTGTATATAACGAATTTCTCTATGTCAACTTGACAACTCGCTAACTTATCAAAGGCAGTCATTTCTCTGACACTTTTGTGTCTTACAATGGCCTCTCAAAGAGAAGAATTTAAATATTAGAGGATCCTTTCACTCGCATTCCTTACCTTATTAGATTTATCTTGCGCGATGGAGTAGATTCTGAACATAAAGATCAAACGTATGCTGAGATTTTTCTAATGATTAATCCCCTTCGTCCTCAACTTTTAGATGTGATAGACCACACCTTTTTTGACATACCATCACTATCAATTGCAGACTATCAAGTATTTGGAGGCCGTATATACATACTGGCTTACAACAGGGGACTGTATTAACTTCAACTCAATCAAAACCAATATGTGTCAGTACACTCAAAGTTCGATATACAGCTCGACATCAACCGATTTCATGTGGATCGGTTAGGCTTCAATGACGATCTGCATGTTGTGGCCACTAACGGCAATACAGTCTACCAGTTTTAGTGGGACCTCCTATATCCCCCAACTCTGGTTGCCAAATACACCCTTATGCCCAACTCTGAAGTTGAGCAAATCTTTGTTGATTATAAAGTAAATGATGAGAGAGTACGTCGAACTTGGATTTTCTCGAGAAGAACACTATCTTACCTAAACGCCTACAACGTGTTCCACTCTCCAACCACTGGTCCTGCCCTTATCCATTGGAATCAGCATGGCACTACCCTTCAAGTATTCCAAGAATACAGTAGTTTTAACATCAAGATAAGTCTTCCAAATCTCGACGTCAAACCAGTAAATGCATCTATGGCCGGAAAGACCGAGGAGTATACAGTTGTAGCAATTTCCCAAGGTGAAGGGCAGCAGCGGATTAATTGTTCTGAGAAGTTTACCTTTATCTATGTTCTTCCCAATGATACTCGCATCATCAAAACAGGACTTTGGCCCAGAACAGAGATCAACGTGGATTCCCCTGATTCACTAGAAATTCCTCTTGCCTACGAATTTCTTGGCCCAAATCTAACCTACAAAGCAGAGTTATCTTCAGATTCACCTATATTTCCTGACCAATATGTTGACAAGCAGCATAAAGCTGTTTTCTAATGGCCTCCTTAAGTTAATGTTTCTAGCATAGTTTACTCTTAAATGTTCTCAGAGACAATGAATTCAGAAGAGAAGCCCAAAGCTGTCTATGGATTAATGCAGACTGCTTAAAAATTAGCTGATAGAACCATCTATACATCCCATTATATACGTTGCATGATCAACGTCTTCGATAGAGATGAAACACACCATCTACAATGTCACCCCATTAGCACTTTCCGATTTTCAATTGACGGTAGAATCATCGCAGCCTCTCACATAATTGATCCTCGTGAACACTTAATTGCTGTCGTTTTTGACGTAGATCCTCACGTCATTATGATCTACACTTTCACTCCACAATCCGTAGTTCTATATGGTAGAAAAGATTATTTTGGAGACCCTGCCAATCATGTTACTGGTGTAGCGATTGCTAGAGATAATCTTTACGTCGTGTTGGAGTATGGTAAACGGGTATAAATTTTCCATTTGAGCGATGTGTATCTTCCTGATGGTAAAACAAATGCAGTAAGCCCGCGAATGACAATAAATAGTCTCGTGATGCGTTTCTTTGGAGTAACATATTTCGCCCCAGTGAATCTAAAAATTTCTGGTTTCCACCCCGAAGCGATTTTCTTAAAGACAAAAACTGGTTTAATTGCTTTAAACATAAATGAACAGCTCATGCCATAGCTACTTTTTCACATTAAGACCAACAATATTCTCTATGATTTCTAAATAAACCAGAATAATGTTCTGATAATTGATTAGAAAGCCTCCACAATATACGAACTGCAGATTCCTTTACGTAGAGTGGATCCACCTCTAATTCGTCAGTCCATTAATCGTCCCTTCAAATTAGGAGACTATGATTAAATTTGCTCAGATAGATTGTTTTACATCGTTGGTAATCAATCAGTGCATGTCATCAATCCAAGATATCACTCAACAGCTGCCTTTTACGCTGATATTTGGGTAGCAGATCCTATCGAAACAGTAGACGCTGTTAACATCCTCAATAAAGAAATTCTGTTCATCAGAACCAAAAAGGAATTGATCGCTTGGGTGTTTGCCGAAGATCCTACTCTGTATATCTAATGGTCGCAGAACAGCAAAGACTTTAATCTGAATCTCTCAGCCATGAGCCGAAATGAGACTTGCGATCCCTACTCTCTAAAATTCAATATACTAGACACAAATGAGACCATAATAAAGCCAACACCTGCTTTCAACTAAACCCAAATAAAATAACTTGGAAAAATAAAAGTTGACAAGAGTAACAAGACTTTCTCTGCCAATATCCACCTAAATGATTCCTAATGGTTTTAAGGAAACGTCCTGCGTTATCATCTCAATTGCAGTGACTGTGGCAAGAAAGTGCATCTCGCCAATCATGTCCAATAGACCCGTGAACTTCTTGAAGCTAGATCTATTTATGATATGGAGTCCACTATCGACGGAATCTACGCACAACAGTATTTCTCGATATTGAGAACTAATACACATAATGATTCCATAAGCTTTATCAACATTGTCCCCACCTAACGCCAGGGATAGATTTGCACCAAGATAGCTGTGGGAGAATAACAACATTACGTCTTGTCTTTGTGCGAATTGGGAACCGCGGTAAATGTATACGTAACTTCACATGTTGGCAGCAAATCCTTTACTTTTGGTCCCTATCCTACTGACGCCAAGGCAGTTAATCATGCTAAATTAGTTGGTGATATTTTAATGATTGTTGATAACGACGACAATCCTTTCCTTCGAGCAGGAGGTATTTACCTCTACCAACTGGACTTCGACTTTTATAACGCAGACTTCCTCAACTTCCTCGACTACATTGATTATCAAGATTTACAAATTTAAGGCTACACTGGAATGCCTTACATCGGTTCTGCTGATTTACACCGTCCATATGCCATGAGCGATACCGAGTATCGTCTATTTTTAACAGAGGCTCGCACAGGTGCAATATTTATCTTCGGTTTCGAGGTATCTCCAGATGGGGAAGAAGTGATATATCTCTCTAAAAAGTACCTTTAGTTGGCTAAATTCATTCCTAAGGAAGTGAAATTCCCAACTCCTCTACGCGTGCATTCCATCAAGATTCACTATCGATTCGAAGCAGCTGATAAGAAAATGGACTATTATCTATTGTTGAGTGTGGCAAACTGGCACCACATGGAGCTTATGATTACTCTCAATCATAACGATGATATACTCGCTTTTAAACTCGAAAGACTTTTTGAACGATTCCCTTGGAAGCTTGGAAACTATTTGAAATACAAACTAGGCAGAAGCTATGAAACATACTTTGCTGTCCCTTACGTAAATCCAGATGCACCATCCCAAATAGTAGCAGTTTATTCAGTACCCTACATTCTCAATGCAGAAGCCTCCACTTACTAAGAAAAGTACAGTCCTCATGAGTATACCATGATAAATGGACTCGTACCCATGCTTCGAATATTTGGGGCTCATTTCGTGCGCGATGAAAATTAAGTATCTTTTGCCTTCCATACATTCGGAACTGATAAAATGTTGTTCACTGATGTAGATGGCTACAATATTACTGAATTAACTCTTTTCAAAAATTTGACACTGAATGTACGTGAGTTGGATATTGCTCAAGAAGAAGTACAGATAGTTGCTATGAATCCTTACACTAACTTTACATTCCAGGTGAATCTTGATTTCCATAAGGATAAAGACGATGACGAGGATGATGAATAGAAGAAACGCGAGGAAATTCTGTGGATTGCTATCATTGCAATAGCTGCGATAATGATTGTGGGCCTAATTATTGCCTGGGCCAAACAATCAAAAACTCTTCGTGAACAAGCACTACGATAGAACAAAGAGACCCTGCTGACAGTCGATGACGAATTCCACAATAACTATCTTGGTCTTAATCGGTCCTCATTGGATCCCCAATCGGTTCGAGAAAGTATTGAGTCCACACCTTTACCTGTACATGAGAGCATAACCACAACAATGCGAACTGAAGAGACACCCCAAGGGAACCACCTGCACAAACAATAAGAAAGATAAAATCTCAATCAATGATCCATCAATCCAAATAAATCATTATAAATATATTGAATACTGGAAAATAATTAAATCACCTCCTAAACATATAATTGCTAATACACAGAGTATAATATTACCAGTCAGTTTCCAACTGGTAAATTAAATCATATAAATGATAGCAACTTCCCCTGATAATTTAGACAGTATTTATTTTTATTGAATACTTATCATATGTATTGAATTTTCTACTAAACCATCTTTTTTTATATTTTCACTTTGATTGGCGCCTCAGGAGTGGCAATTTTTATACCGTAAACAAGATCACGTAACTATTCTTCACGTTTATTAATTCGCAATTGCTCGCTACGGATACAATTCCACATTGTGTCATATTGCTATTTACATCCCTTTAAACTAAATCAATAGTGAATTACTCAATTACTCTACGTCTGTTTTCATTTGCAATCTTCATGATTGAAAGACAATATTGAAGTTCGCATGCTTTGTCTCTGCAAATAAGCTATGCTACAGTTTCGGTCGTTATATTTGGAGAGTTTTTGACTTGTCTAAGTGATAAAAAGGATACTTAATGTATGGGTTTTATGATTTGCACATGGAGTAGAGTTAAAGATGATGTTTGGGTTCATTACGTCTAGCGAGATCTTTCTTGACATTCTGCCAAAACTTATTATCGGGATTTTCCATATATTATTTGGAAATGTCTTGTTTGTATCGCTGCCAATAATGTTCGGTCATCACAACTATTAGAATAAGCTATAATTAAAAATCATAAATATTTAATTGTCAATGTTTTAAAATACATGATCGTATTAAAATATGAAATCAAAAAATAAATTAATACAGATCAGTAAATTGGAATTATTAAAAAAATATCTGAGCTAATGATAATGTTTCATCGGAATTAATTTGATTTGTTTGAAGGAAGCTAATTTATCATTTTAATCACAGTCATGTTGCTTATT
>Ga0302280_1001802_pt1 | contig 17203 bp, 12 predicted proteins | sample III_Fen_E1_1_FD_198771 | JGI IMG/M metagenome (GOLD analysis project Ga0302280, IMG submission 198771) | Peat permafrost microbial communities from Stordalen Mire near Abisko, Sweden - III_Fen_E1_1 | ecosystem: Environmental > Terrestrial > Soil > Wetlands > Permafrost | place: Sweden: Abisko... | reverse complement strand
TTTCTTCTTTGCAACGTTTAATTTATACTGGTACGAATACTGGCTTACCGGCCAGAAATATATAAACTCGCCGGAGTCGCTCTGCCATACTACCGGGCCCACATGGTGCTCGCACCATTCGCCGAAAGGTATTTCCTGCAAAATATTGTCATTTGTATCCACACCGCCCATCGTGTCGCGGTTCACAAGATATACTACCCCTTCTTTACCGCCGGATATAGCCCATTTGGTGCCGGGTATCAACATAATACCAGACGTACCCAGGTCCATATCATTATCTTCAAGTTTTTGCCAGTCGGCTGGGGTAAAAAAGCTTTCCACCTTTAAAGTATTGCCTGCGGGTTTTAGTTTAATAAAGCTTTCACCGCGGTTTATGGTATTTGCCAGATCGCCGTTGTATCCCACGCTTCCATTTCCTGTGGAAACATAGAGGTTGCCCTGTTCGTCGGAGGTAATGCCCTGCCCGCTCATCCATATCCCGGCATTGTAGCCGTTAGCATTATCCATCCATACGCATTTCTGCGCAAGGCTTTTGGCGTCATACCCTATTATCCATCCGTGGTAAGGCCCCCAGTCACAATGGCTTGACCATGTAATGTAAACTACACCTTTAACAAGTGTGATACCAGCCCTTTGGTTTGCCCGCTGCGAGTCGAAATATATGGTATCGTTTACATTTCCATCTCCATTCCCATAGTATTTTGCGTTGATCTTAACGGGGCTGTATTGCCTTTCATATCCGGTACGAATATCAATGGCATGAAACCACTGTTCAAATTTTGATGAGCTGTTGATGTCCCGGCTTACGAAATACATTGTAAAGGTTGCTGTATCAATAAACGGCGTACCAACAATGCCAATTTTACCGGAGAAATCCTGGTAATAGCCGCCGCAAGCGCCTGTCATATCAGTATTTTTAGGCACCTTGGTTCCGGAAGGAGTAAAATTTACCTGCCAGTAAGGGCTTGTTCTGTTAGGGTTGTCTGCGTCAAATGCATATACAGTATTATTAACCGTGGCTGCAAAAACAACATTTACCGGCCCCACTTTAGGCATCATTAAGTGGCCAACGATCAATGGTTGGGTGTATTCCTGATCGTCGATGGTATGAGAAAAAAGAAGACCGAACTGTGAAGAATCCACATTCTTTACGTTCAAAAGCTTTTCACGCAGGTTTGCACCCGTGCGCGCCAGGTCATTATGCTGAGTAAGTACATCTATTTGCGCTTTGAGAAAAACAGGCAACATGATAAACATGTAACCAATAAATATTAATTTACGCATGGGTTGTTTTTTTTCAAATATATCAATTTTGATCCAATTAACAAAAGTGTAATTTAATTTAGCAAGAAAGGTTTATGCCACTCTCACCTTCCCAAAAAAGCCAATTCAGTCTCCGACTTTCTTTTCAACAATGAAGAACTCCCCCCGCGGTCCGAACGCCAACCCGAAAGATTCATTCTGGCGTGCAACACCTTTCATCTATTCAATTCCAGTTTACTATGCTTTCTGCTATATATGAAATAAATCACTAAACCAATTATCAACCATATCACAAACCGTAGCCAATTGGTCGTCCCCAGCCCGGTCATAATGTAGAGGCAGGAAAGCAGGCCAAGGACAGGTATCAGGGATAGTTTCCGGATAACCGTGGCAATGGTAAGTAATAAGCCGATCACAATAAAGAGAAGCATAGGTATTTTACTACCTATATCATTGAAATTAAAGAAGTCGCGCAGCACATCGGGGAAATAGCCGAACAAGATAAACAGCGTTAACCCCAGCAAGCCAGGCACTATATATCTGCCACTGATATACGGCACTTTAAACTTTCCTCCCTTCATATCCGGGTGGTTTTTCATTACCAGTATGCCTCCGCAAACCAATACAAAAGCGAATAATGTTCCGATACTTGTAAGGTCGGTAAGTTCTTCCATTTTCATAAAAAAAGTAGGCACTGCTACAATGAAACCCGTGAGGATGGTTGAAAAAGACGGGGTTTTATGTACGGGGTGTATCCTCGAAAACACTTTAGGCAAAAGCCCGTCACGCCCCATACTCATCCATATACGTGGCTGCCCAACCTGGAAAACGAGCAGAACGCTTGCCATAGCCACTATGGCGCTAAAGCCAACCACATACGTCATCCATGTGATGCCTTTCATATTAAATACATACAAAAGTGGGTCGCCTACGCCGAGGTTCAAATAAGATGTCATACCGGTTAAAACCAAAGCGACAGCCACATAAAGTACTGTGCAGATGATAAGAGAATAAATAATTCCTCTCGGTAAATCCCGTTTGGCGTCTTTACATTCTTCCGCCGTGGTTGATATGGCATCAAAACCGATATAAGCGAAGAATACCGCTGATGCGCCTTTCATTACGCCACTTAACCCATGAGGAATAAACGGTACCCAATTGTCGGTACTGATATACAATGCGCCTATAGCTATTACCAGCAATACCACTACCAGTTTTATGGCAACCATGATATTATTTACATTTTTGGAATCTTTTATTCCTCTATATACAAGCCAGGTAATAATAAAAGTGATTAAAAGGGCAGGCAAATTCATAATAAGAGGGATACTACCGACATGCGGCGAGTTTTGCCAGGCGTTATAGGCATTGCCCAGCTTTGGCGACAGGTTATTCAAGGCAAAGCCTTGCCGCAAAGAATCCGACGCCTGCACAAAACCTTCATGGGCAGACCGGTAATCGGTGATAAAATAGGCAGGTATAGGGTGCATTCCATAGTGGCTGCCTACCTTATTAAAGAAATCGGTAAAATACTCTGACCATGACTGCGCCACAACTACATTTCCTATGGCATATTCAAGGAGCAAGTCCCAACCTATTATCCACGCTATCAGCTCTCCAAATGCGACATACGCATAAGTGTACGCACTTCCGGAAACCGGAACTATGGAAGCAAACTCAGCATAGCAAAGCGCCGAGAAAGCGCATGCAATTCCTGTAAAAATAAATAGCAACGACACTGCCGGCCCACCCTGGTAGGCAGCATTGCCAATGGTGCTGAAGATACCTGCTCCTATAACCGCAGCTATACCAAGTGCGGTAAGGTCTTTTACGCCGAGTTCTCTTTTTAGCTCTTTATGGGCATGGCCTTCAATTATCAGCTCTTCCCTTGCATCCCGAAGGATATTTGTAATGGATTTTCGCCAGAAAAGGCCGGATTTATTCATTCATGTTTATTTTGCCCGAAATATATGGATATATCGTTTATGTACGTTAAGCAGGAGGTATAAAGTTAAAATTCTGTCCGATAAAAGGCAAAATTTGTATTTTTTTAATCCTATCCCGGGGCGTAATTTTGAATTATATAATAATAAGGTTAATTTATATATGAACAAAACCTTAATTTTTATTAATTTTTTTAGCAAAAGGCTGTTATTTGGGAAAACAAAATTAATTTTGCAAACTTTCAGTATTCACCCTGAAGAATAGTAAATAGTAAACAATAAAAAATAGGAATATTAATTAATTAAATTTAGAAGAAAATGCAACAAAACAATTCATTAGGCAACAGTTTAAAGTCATGGTTCTCCATTTCTGCCATTCTTATCGCGCTTATAGTATCTATACTTGTTTACAAGTTTGAATTTGGCGCAGCAAGGCATTTTGAAGGTGGCCTGAATACTGGAAAGGCTTTGCAGGGCGATTATGAAGGTATTATATACAAAGGTGGTGTAGTAGTACCTATCTTGCTAACCTTCTTGTTAATAGTAATTACTTTTTCTATTGAAAGGGCTTTCACCATCACTTCCGCCACCGGAAAAGGCAGCCTTGAATCATTTTTGAAAAAAATAAAATCATTACTTGCCAATAAAGACCTTGACGGCGCTATAAAAGAATGTAACCGCCAGAAGGGTTCTGTAGGCAACGTAGTACTTTCAGGCCTTTTGAAATACAAACAGGTAGAAAGTACCCCTGGTCTTGACAAAGACGAGAAATTAGCTGCAATACAAAAAGAGCTTGAAGAATCAACTTCGCTTGAACTCCCTATGCTTGAAAGGAACCTTGTAATCATTGCTACCATAGCGTCGGTTGCTACCTTAGGCGGCCTGTTCGGAACAGTTATTGGGATGATCAAAGCATTCGACGCCCTTGCTAAGTCTGGCACCCCGGATGCCACAGAACTTGCTGCCGGTATCTCTGAAGCCCTTATCAATACTGCTCTTGGTATCTTCACTTCAGGCCTCGCCATCATCCTGTATAATACATTTACAAGCACTATTGACAAGCTTACTTATAAAATAGACGAAGCGTCTTTTACCATAGCGCAGGATTTTGCAGCACAACACGCAAACGAAACTAAAGTAGCAACTAACGGAGTAAGAGTATAGTACCCTTTTAATTTATAATTCATAATTTATAATTTATAATTAAAAAGGATGCCTAAAGTAAAATTACATAGAAGTTCACCCCGGCTGGACATGACGCCCATGGTGGACCTTGCCTTTCTGCTGGTAACCTTCTTTATGCTTACCACGAAGTTTCGCCCTGAAGCTACTATCACTGTTGATGAGCCTTCTACTCAGACTTCTATTCAAAGAGCCGATAAAAACCTTTTCCAGATAATTATTGGGAAAGACGGAAGGGTGTTTTTTGATGTGGATGGTAAATTTACCCGCCAGCACATGATCGAAAATATAGCTGAAAGGTATAAAATATCATTTACTCCTCAACAGATAGAAAATTTCAGCGCAGGCGGGCAAATAGGCGTGCCTATTAGCCAGTTGGGCAATTGGCTTATGCTCAAATCTGATGCTAAGAAAGACCCGAAAGTGTCAATAGGCATACCCATTGATTCTGCGAATAATGAACTTAAAGATTGGCTGCTGATGGCAAGATATGCCAATGGTGAACTACGTTACTCTATAAAGGGCGACCGCGATGCCAACTATAAGGTTGTTAAAAAGGTAATTGATGACCTCCAGGATGAGGCAATCAGGGTAAATAACTTCATCCTCATTACCAATATGAAAGATGATGGTAAAAAACCGGCTTCAAAATGATTTTAACCCAACAAAAGGAAATTAAGAAATGAGTGAAATAAGCGATTCCGGCGGAGGGGGCAATAAAAAGCACCAGGGAAAAGTAAAGCAGAAAAAATCATCTACGCATATTGATATGACGCCGATGGTGGACCTTGCATTCCTTTTATTGACGTTCTTTATCATGACCACCGCTTTCAGCCGCCCGCACATGATGGAGATTGTGTTGCCGGATAAAAATAAAGAGCATTTAACCGAGCCGCCACCTGTAAACCCTTCAAGGGTATTGATATTACTTCTTGGCGACAGCGACAAAATATACTGGTACCGTACCGATGACCCTGCCATTCCTCCAAAATTGAATGTAACTGATTTTTCAGAGGCCGGTATCAGGCAGGTAATTGCAGCACAAAACAGGCTGATATTGCAACTGTTTCCTGATAAAGGGATGTTAATACTAATAAAGCCGGGTGAAGGCTCTAAATACAAAGATTTCGTGGATATTTTTGACGAAATGAATGTGGACAAAGTAGGTACTTATGCAATGGTAGATATTACTCCTACTGAAGAGGATTTAATGAAAAAATATCACTAAGAGATAGAAAAACATGGAAGTAAACCAGATATTGAATAGCACTTTTGACGACCTTGTTTTTGAGAATAAAAACAAGGCGTACGGGGCTTATGAAATAAGGAAGAAATATAATAAAAACCTGTCTACAGGTCTTGGTATAGCCATAGGGATATTGATTTTGGTACTTGTTTGGCCATTTATTGAAAAACTTTTTGAGAAAAAAGAAGTAGTTGAAAATACTGACGTACTTACTACTGTGAATAAACTCGCAGCCCCTCCTCCATTAGATAAGCCACCACCACCTCCTCCGGAAGTAAAAATACCGCCACCACCTAAAACCATCGAATTTGTGGCTCCCGTTTTGAAAAAGAACGTAGTTGAAACCAAAGTGATTCCTAAGATAGATTCAGTAATGAAGGCTCCCGTAGCTGCTACAACTAATAATGCACCTGCAGCCCCTCCTACTGTTGCTGTAGCTGAACCACCACCTGTTGTCAAAGATGAGGTAGTAGATTTTGTGAATGTGGAGCAGCAGCCTGAATTTCCCGGTGGCATGGAAGCCTTTTTGAAATATGTGGGAGACCACGTGAAATACCCTGCCATAGCAAGAGAAAACGGTATTCAGGGCCGTGTATATGTGCAGTTTACTGTTGATAAGGATGGTAGCATAAAAGATGTTAAAATACAAAAAGGTATCGGTGGTGGATGTGATGAAGAAGCTGTAAGGGTAATAAGTACTATGCCAAGGTGGAAACCAGGCAGGCAAAATGGAAATACTGTACAGGTGCGCCATACGCTTCCTATTAAGTTTACCCTGCAATAATAAACCCGGAGAAGAGTTCTCAGAATTACAGGCTGAAATAAGCAATTCTGAGAACTCTGATTCGGGCAATAATAAAACAAAAGTAACGTTATATAAAGAGATGAACTGAAACAATTTACCGGCAAAAAGGAACGAATGCCGGTAAAGTAAGGAATGCGAAGAATTAAGTTTTTTTTAATCACTTAAATTTTTAGCATAATGACACTCAGTAATAACATTACAAAATCGTCTTCTTTCGAAGACATCGTTTTTCAAAACAGAAACAAAACGTACGGTGCGTACAATATTAGGAAAAGCTACAACCGCTCGCTTACAAAGGGCTTATTAACAGCCTTAAGTTTATTCTCAATTCTCTTTTTTCTTCATCACTCCTCTCCGCAGGTTATTTTAGCGCCTTTTGAACCTACAGGTCCATGTATAACTGTGGATCCAACTTTTATCCATTTTCCTAAAACTATTCTTCACCCCGCCGCAACCCATAGAGAGGCAATAAACCCTAACCATATAAAGTTATCAAGAAATGAGAATGCCAATCTGCCAATTGATAACAAACCCATTGTTCCTAAAGTTATTAATGGAATAAATGGGGGTGGAATGACGAGCAATCTGAATTCAAATGGTGATGGTGAATTCCCCCACTTGAATGCCTTACCCGCAGAAACCCAAAAGACTTTTTTATGGATAGATGTCTCAAAACTGCCACTCTTTCCAGGTGGCACGGCAGCCATGCTAAAATTTATCAGTGACAATACCCATTTCCCTGAAATAGCAAAGGAAACCGGCGGACAGGGTACTGTTTGTATTTCTTTTGTGGTGTCTGATGAAGGAAAGGTGACAGACATAAATATTGTAAAAAAAGCCGGGTACGGCTTTGATGAAGAAGCAATAAGGGTTATTGGTTCTATGCCTGACTGGGTGCCGGGCGAGCAAAATGGAAAAAAGGTGAATGTTAGGATGATTATCCCTATAAAGTTCACCTTAAAATAATAGCTTTGCGGTAAAATTGCAGGGCATGGCAATACGCACCTGCTAAAGAAGATATGAACCAAAAAGTTTTTACCTGGGTCAGCGTTACCATATCCCTTTTATACCTTGTATTTGGGGTATATATTATTTTCTTTTCCGTAATTGATTTTACATACAAAAAGGCCTTGGGAGGGCTTATTATAGCTTATGGTTTATTCCGGTTTTATCGTATTTACCGTTTATACTTAAAAAGAAAGAAGAATGATGAAAATTAGTATTGGCATATTCCTGTCTTTCTGCTTATTATTAAATGGGTGCAATAATACCCCTCCAAATGCCCCTACCGATACCCCTGTAAGAGGAAAAATAAAACTTAGCGTGGATGAGTCTCTTTATCCTTTGGCAGATGCAGAAATAAAAAGCTTTGAAACCGACTACAAGGATGCTCATTTTAATCCAACTTATACATCAGAATCAGAAGCGTTTAATGATCTCCTGAAAGACACCGCCCGGGTAATCATCGTTTCAAGGCCGCTTTCTGAAAAAGAGAAAGATTATTTCAAGAAAAAACAACTCACCGTTGTCGTTAATAAAATAGCTATTGATGGTATTGCACTTTTGGTAAACAACAAAAACGCCGATTCCACATTTACCTATAATGAGTTTAAAAGCATCTTTTCAGGCAAAATCACAGAATGGAAGCAGCTAAAATCCTCCCTCCCTTCTACTAAAATTGAGATCGTTTTTGATAATAGGCAATCAAGTATTGCCACATATATGTCGGAAAGGCTTCATCTTGTCAAAACTCCTGACAACTGGACGGCATTAAACTCAGATACAGCAGTTTTAAATTATGTACAACAGCATGAAAATGCTATCGGTGTTACAGGGGTGGGCTGGGTAAGCGAAACGGCCGATTCACTAGTAAAGAGTTTTCAGCATAAAGTAAAGGTAGTGGGCATATCCTCGGATAGCACAGGACTTGATACAACTGACTACCTACAGCCTTTTCAGGCTTATATAGCACTCAAAACTTATCCTTTGCGTAGAAATGTATATATAATCAGCCATGAGTCTTATGTAGGTTTAGGCACGGGATTTGTAAACTACATCATGGGGGATAACGGACAGAAGATCGTGAGGCTTTTGGGGCTCCTACCCGGAAATGCTGATATACATATAGTAGTTCCGGTAAGGACTAAGAACCATTATTAAAATAAAATTTAAAAATAATTATAGAATCGTGAAAAGGTTTTCAATGCTAATGGGCTCATTATTGGCGCTAACAAACTACTCATCAGCGGCAACCGTACAAGATGCACTTTCTTTGCAGGAAAAGCAACAATATGGCAAAGCGGAATCTATCTTCCATACACTAATAGCAGGTAATCCAACAATAACCATCAATTATTATTACCTTGGCAATGCCTTTTTTCAGGCTTCTGTAAATTATCACGGCAGCGATAATCCTTTTTATGAAAACTCTAACCTGGACTCGGCTAAGAAATACTTCTCAAAAGGAAGTGAGTTAGACGCTAACAGCGCTATTTTAGAAGTTGCAAATGGAAAGATATTGCTTGCCAAAGGAAATGCTACTGAAGCAAAAACATTGTTTGATATAGCTCTTCAGCAAACCAAATCAAAAGACATCAATGTACTTCTTGATATCGCCGAAGTGAATATACAGTTTTCAAAAACTGGCGATTTAAACTGGGCCAATGACCTGCTAACCAAAGCAGCAGCATTAGACAAAAAGAATACAAGGGCGATTATGCTCCTCGGAGACCTTGGCCTTGCAAAGGGCGACGGGGGCGCTGCTGTAAATAATTATGAAAATGTGGAAGGCCTTGACAAGAAGGCTGCCATGCCTTTTGTGAAAATAGGTAATATATACAAAGTTTCGAATTATAATGAATCCCTTAAGAATTTTCAAAATGCAATAAGTATAGACTCAGGGTACTCTCCTGCCCATAAAGAACTAGCCGACTTATATTTGCTGCACCATCAATATAACAAAGCCGTAGATGAATACAGGTCATTTATGAAAGAACTTAACAGCGATATTACTGATGTTGAACGTGAAAGGTTTGCTTCATTGCTTTTTGTGAATAGTAATTATAAAGAAGCTTCCGACCAATTGAATATGCTGAGGAATACTGACCCTAACGATATAATACTTATGCGCCTTAAGGGCTATGGTTACTTCGCCACGCATGATTATGCTAAAAGCGTAAAAGCATTGCGAAACTTTTTCTCCACTGCCCCAAAAGAGAAAATAATAGTATCAGACTACACTTACTATGGCAAAGCGCTTGGCAATACGGGTCAGGATTCAATGGCTATTATCAACCTCCTGAAATCTTTAAACATTGACAGCAGCGACCTGACAGTATATGACACTATTGCCAATTATTATTTTCGGAGCAGGAAATATTGCGAAGCGGCCAGTATTTATGCCCGCGAAATAAAGAGGTTGGGACAAACTGCCGGCTATCAGCTAATTTTTAATGAGGGATATTCTTATTTCAAATGCGGACAATACCCTGCTGCTGATTCTGCGTTTAAAAGGCTGACTATTATTGGTCCTACTTATTCTTATGGCTGGCAATGGCGCGCCAAAACAAATAATGCCATAGATCCTAAAGGCGAACAGGGGCTTTCAAAGCCTTATTATGAGAAATTTATTGAAATTGCAGCAAAAGACACTGCCAAGAATAAAGATGATCTGATCGAAGCATATCAGTACCTTGCCACTTATTATTATAATACCAAGGACTATGAAAATGCCAGGCTAAATGCGGAGAAACTCCTTGGGCTTGACCCTAATAACGAGGCTGCCAAACAAATTATACAATACTCAAAACAGCAGCTAAAAGGGAAATAAAATCTTGGCATTGCAGAGAGCAGGCATTTACTTTACGATCTCATTCCAGTTCAATATATTGCCAGAAGTATCTGCAGGAATAGTGTCGCTGGGCTGCTTTATTTTCAGGAACTTATATGCTGGCCCTTCAAGTTTAACATCAGGTACCAAACTATCCCTTTGCCCTTCACGAATAATATGGCGCAAAGCAAGGCGGGTAGCAACCAAATGATAATCAGCATTGGCATAAGGCTTCAAATGTCCATTCTCATCAAAATAGGCTTTATAAGCTCGGGGTGAAGGGATGACAATTGAAAGGAAAACACATTCGCTAAGGGTAAGCTGCGATGGTGTCTTATTGAAATAAAACCTCGAAGCCTCTCCTATCCCATACACGCCGGGGCCCCATTCAATTATATTGAGATAATCCTCAAATATCCTGTCCTTGCTCACTATATGCATGTTCTCCATCAGCCATACCAGCAGTGCTTCATCCAGTTTCCTGCCAATATTCTTTTGATGGGAAAGGAACACATTTTTAACCAGTTGCATGCTGATGGTACTGGCCCCATGTTCAAATTTTTTCGTTTTTAAGTCTGTAAGGATAGCTTCTTCAAAAGACCCCTCCTGGAAACCATGGTGATGATAAAAATCTCCGTCCTCGGATATGTCAATACTTGCTCTCAAAAGAGGAGGAATATCATTTAGAGAAGTAAAATCCGGGTTTTCAGGACCAATTATTATTTTCCTGGGACTATTGTATGGCTGATATAAAAATGAAGAGTTAAGTTTATAAATATTTGCCTGGCCATAACCATAGATCCTGAGGCCATAACCATCGAGATCTGAATTAAAATATACACTGTCCAATTTCTGTACACCAAGATATCCATGCAGTTTATAAGCAAATGCCCCATCTATCAGCATCCCTTTTTCGTTTCTGAAAATACCCTCAGGCAATGAATTAATGAACACCTGGGCCTTTGTCCGGGGCATATTCATATTAGCTGAAAGTGTTTTTGGGAATGAATGTTTGAATATAAAGCCGCATGTGGCATGCAGTTCATTTAACGTAACTACACTGCTGCTATCCAGGCTTATATAGTTCTTATCAATATGGGTTTTAAATTGCAGCCCCCCTTTGCGGATAGTAACTGTATCAGTAGAAAATTTCGGGCTGCGAACAGAAAACATCTCTGCCTGAACATTGCCGGTAATGTCTATATTCTCATCCCTGTTCGAGAATTTGTCTATATCCAGGGATATCTTATTAAACCTGAAGTCAACCTTTGCTATCCGTTCTATCAGCTTTAAATTTATATAGAAAGTATCAGCGGTAGAAACAGACATATGGGTTTCCATCGTGCTCTTATCAAAAAAACCTGATGTATGCCAGCGCTGCTGCTTATTGTCCTGCTGCAAAATAAAATCCCCGTCAATTTGTTTATCCATGTACGTCAGGCTATTAATACCTGCGTGGATATGCTGGCCGCTATCCGTGAAATTCGCATAAATATTAGTCAGCGTGAAATGAAGAGGCATTACGGCGGCTATATGTTCAATAGCATTGGTGTATTTCTTTATTTTATTGAATTTTGAGGAATCGGTAACAGGAGGCAAAACATTGCCTTTCTTTAGTTTCAGCAATTCATTCACATCCATCATGCCATCTTTAGCTATTAAGTCTTTGAACCGCAACCTTCCTGCAAGTATGGGCAGCAACCGTATTTCCACCGACAGGTCATCAAAGGAGGCAATGAGTTTATTTCCGGCGTTTATACATTCCACCTTGTGCATCTCCAGTTTACTTATTCCATCCAGTTGGTATTTTTGAAAGTTAAGGGTAAGGTGGTAGTCATTTTTTAATTTTGCTTGTATTTTACGGACCGCCATATCCATCAACCAGCCTTTGCACAGGAAAAGCACAATAGCAGAAACCACTATGAATGTGCCTATTATGATCAGAATACCCTTAAAAACTTTTTTTCCCGAACGCTTTGCCATACTCTAAAACACCTGCAATTTCGCGCTTCATTTAATAGCAAAGAAGCAAGAGCGCTTATTTTTGTAATTTAAAGCAATTTTAAATTCAATGAAAATAAAAGCGGCTACGCAAAATCCATTGCATATATAAGGAAATACGTCAATCAACGAAGATTCCCTTAACTTTTTGGTAACAATTAAGAAACATTGCAGCCTTAATATTGCGCCAAAAAAAAGAAAATGATAAAGAATCTAAACAAATTTTTAGCTGTTTTAGGTACGGCTATTCTTCTTACTGTGGCTTATTCAAATGCTTCTGCACAAAAAGCTATATACTTGGACAGTTTCAAAAGCAAAACGGACTCGGCCAGTAGCCCTGCCCTACCTAAAGGGTGGACCACCACCGGTGGCTCAAAAAAATGGGTATTCACCAATGAGAATAAAGTTACTTCTCCTGTGGCAGTAGATTATTCTTTCGATGCCGATGCCAATCCTTCACATGGTGCAGTTTATGGCGTTTCGCTTGACACCGCAGCTGTATTAAGTTCCCCGGACCTTGGGCCTACTACCGGCTATAAAAACATCACTGCCCTCTGGGTAGAGGAATTCTCCCCGAAATGGGAAGCTAATAATGATTCAGGTTCATCTGTGGCTTATAGCATCGACAATACGACCTGGGATACTATAGCCTACACACGCTTTTTTGTGGGCAACACATTTGGCATAGCAAATGGTGGTACACCAATAGCTCTCCCTGCCAATGCCGCTAATGCAGCCCATCTTTATTTAAGGTGGACATTTCATCCTAAATTAGCTAAAGGGAACTATGCATTTACAGACCTAGTAATAAGTGGCACCCCTACCACTACGGGCATCAATGAAGTATTATATGCTACAAACAGTAAAGTAAACGCTTTCTACAGTAATAATAACCTGGATGTACGTTTTAATAACTGTGGCAACGCAACAGCTCAAATGGCAGTGTATGGCATGGATGGCAAACAGGTTTTAGGTTCGTCCATGAATACAGGTTCCGACCAAATCATAAACGTAAGCAACCTGTCAGCTGGGGTTTATGTGGCTAAGTTTAGCATCAATGGCGAAGTATATACTTCTAAATTTGTAAAGTAAACTTCATCTCTCTTAATAACAAAAGAAGCGGCTCAAAAGGCTGCTTCTTTTGTTTTATTAACGTTAGAATAGTGGCTATCTATGGTTACAAAATACTGGTTTACTCTCATTTTTTAATTATTCTGAAAACAGATTATTTATTTGATATAATTATTAGTGTCATCCTTTTACACAAGGCAAAAAATTCAACATCCCATATCATCAACATTCTTTGTACGTTTTCCTTTTTCTGGAGGGTTTCTTAATAAATCTTTCATCGCTATATCTTAAGATTAAGCAGATAACATATTTGACTATCCTCATTCAACAAACATATTTGGCAGATAGCTTTAAATCATTTCCACCAATTCTTTAGCAAAACCTGGCCTCGCCTTACAGTTGTGATTAATTTGAAAACAATGGCTTATCGTGATCAAACATTTACTATAGATTTGTACAGAATCATTTTGTGAAGTGATAAAAAGGCTTAAATCATTAAGCTTTTTACTGGGGAAATGTGGTAGCAGGATTCTGAGGAGGAGTAAAAAAATAATAAATATCTAAATAATATGAGAAAGCAAAATAATATTTTGGTTTTAATGTCACTTATTTGCTTGGACATAACAGGGGCATATGCACAAAGCGCCGCCAGTCATGGTTGGGTATTTCGTGAGAACAAAGGTCAGTTAACAGATGAAAAATATAGCGCCAACACCTTTGTAAAATATTATGGATATCAGGATGGTGTATATATCTACTGCAAACCCGGAACAATCAGTTTAGTTTTTGCAAAATCGAAATCTGATGACCAGGTTTCAGAAGCAACGGGGGAATTACAACAACCAGCCCCTGATCAGGTCCGGGACCATGGGTTAAATGATAAAAAAGTGGGTTTATCGTGCGATTCAAAATTAGCCTTTTACAAAGCGGATCTGGTATTGATTGGTGCAAACACTTCAGCTTCCATTACTGCCACCGACCAGCAATCATATTATGAAAACTACTATACCACTGGAAATAACAAGAATGGCATAACCAATGTCCATACGTATAAAACAATCACCTACAAAAACATTTATCCTTTTATAGATCTTGTCCTTCATGCAAAAGAGAACGGCATGAAATACGAATTTGTAGTAAACCCGGGCGGAGATGTCAATGCTATTCAGCTGAAATGGGATGGTTTGCAAAACATAAAATCTCTTAAAAACGGGGGAATTTCCTACGAATTGCCCACAGCCTGTGGTACACTTAATGGGGAAATGGAGTCTTCTTCCCCCTCCTTTTCTGCATTCACTGAATCAGCTCCGATCTGCTTCTCAAAGACTTCTTCAGGGCATGTAGCCGTTTCTTCTTCTTTTTCCCTTCATGGCTCCCGAATCTCCTTTTCAACGGCGCATTACGACAAAACAAAAACCCTGGTTATTGACCCTGATTTAATTTGGGGAAATTATTATGGTGGAAGTGGCGATAATGTAGGGCAGGGAATTACCTCTGATGCGAATAATAATATTTATGTTACAGGATATACTACCAGCAAAACAGGAATTGCCACCAAAGGCGCATACCAGGCAAGCCTTGCCGGGCAATCTGATGCTTTTGTTTCAAAATTCACCCCCTCCGGCAATCTTTCCTGGACTACGTATTATGGAGGAAGTGGCTATGACTATGGCTATGGCATAGCCACTATTGAAAATTACAATATTATTGTTACCGGATGGACTGAAAGCACAAATGGTATTGCCACTGCAGGAGCTTATCAAAAAAGCTTATCGGGGGGTAGCGGTCATGCTGATGCTTTTATTGCAAAATTCGACTCGTCGGGAAGTTTAAAATGGGGAACATACTACGGCGGCAGTAATAATGATTATGGCCGCGCTGTGACTGTTGATTCCTATAATAATATTTATATCACCGGAGAGACCAGTAGCACAAATGGGATAGCAACTTCCGGCGCGTATCAATCCAGCTTTGCCGGGGATGAAGATGCATTCGTTGCTAAATTCTCTTCATCAGGTAGCCTTTCCTGGGGCACTTATTATGGAGGCGCTAAAGACGATTGGGGTTTAGGGATCACGCATGATGCTGCTGATAACATTTACATTACCGGATATACTCTAAGTAAAAAGGGCATCGCCACCTCCGGCGCATACCAGACAAAAAATGCTGGAGGGAACAATTTCGGAGATGCTTTTGTGGCAAAATTTACTTCTGCAGGAAGTTTAGACTGGGGGACTTATTATGGTGGGAGCAGTGATGAAGAGGGATATGGGATAACCGCAGATGCCGCTAATAATATTTACATTACCGGTTATACAGAAAGTGCATCCGGAATAGCCACAACAGGCGCGTATCAGACAAGTTATGCTGGAGGGCATAGTGACGTTTTTGTGGCAAAATTTACCTCGGCCGGTAGCTTAGACTGGGGAACTTATTATGGCGGAAACGGTGACGACATCGGAGAAGGCATATCAACCGATGCAAATAATAATGTCTTCTTCACCGGTTATACAAATAGCACAAATAATATTGCCACAAATGGCACATATAGTGCAAAGCCCGCAGGTATTTTTGTTGCAAAATTTACTTCGTCGGGCAGCCTTTATTGGGGAACTTACTACGGGGGAAGCATTGGATACTCAATAATTGCAGGCGCCAATAATAATGAATATATAACTGGAACATACCAGAAAAACCTTTCATCAAACAATAATGTTTTGCTTGCAAAATTTCATAATTATAACAACGATGCCTCTCTCTCTTCCATAGTTTCACCATCCTCAAAAATATGCCAGGGTTCATCAGTGGTAAGTGTACAATTAAAAAATACAGGAAATTTTATCCTCTCCACAGATAGTATTTATCTGAAAATAAATAAGGGCCCGCAAACCGGGATAAAATGGACTGGTAAACTAATGCCGGATAGTTCTGTTACCGTTTCTCTTGGCGCCCATAATTTTTCAGCAAGTTTTGAAAACGGTAATGATACTATAATTGTAAGGAGTGCTAAGCCCAATGGGATAATGGATTCATTTCCTGGAAATGACACGGCAAGATCAGTTGTCAATACCAATCCTTTACCTTCAGCGTCTATGGGAAATAACAATACAATATGTTCAGGAGCCAGCGAGGGCATTGGTACAAAAAAATATCCGGGAACTAAATATAGCTGGGTTTCAAACCCTGTTGGGTTCAGTTCTACATTATCCAATCCAAAAGTTAGCCCTACACATACTACCACGTATTATCTTTATGATACAATATTGTCTACCGGTTGCGGTAATTCCGGTTCTGTAGTAATCTCGGTGGACAATTCTCCGGTTGCAAATGCAGGAAAAGATCAGGCTATATGCAGCGGTAAATCCACAATAATTGGCGCAACGCCTATTTCCGGGCTCACTTATTCATGGACTAGCAGGCCCTGGGGCTATAATAACATTTCTGCTAATCCATCAGTTAGTCCGTCAGTAACCACAGCTTATTATTTATTTGCGACCAATACTTGCGGAAGCAAATCCGATTCAGTGCTAATCACTGTTAACCCAAACCCTGTAGCGAATGCAGGTACCAACAATTCAATATGCCTTGGCAACAGTACTTCAATAGGCGGTGCAAAAGTAAATGGCGATTCTTATTCATGGTCATCATCCAGCGGAGGCAGGATAACAGATACAACCGCCAGCACAATCGTCAGCCCTACTGTTACAACCACATATTATCTGTCTCAAACAAATACTAAGGGCTGTAAAGCAACAGGCAGTGTTATAGTTACTATTAACAAACTGCCTGAGGTATCAGCCGGGTCAAATCTTACTGTCCAGGAAGGGTCAGATTCATTTATGCTTAAAGGTTTTAACCCGAAG
>Ga0302280_1001800_pt1 | contig 17230 bp, 13 predicted proteins | sample III_Fen_E1_1_FD_198771 | JGI IMG/M metagenome (GOLD analysis project Ga0302280, IMG submission 198771) | Peat permafrost microbial communities from Stordalen Mire near Abisko, Sweden - III_Fen_E1_1 | ecosystem: Environmental > Terrestrial > Soil > Wetlands > Permafrost | place: Sweden: Abisko... | reverse complement strand
TACGCCTCAAATTTAGCCCCTAATGATGAATACACGTTTAAGAAAACTTGTTGAAGACTTTTCCCGCCATAAAAATATTGACGCTCTCTTGATTGTCAATGATAACAATATCCGTTATTTGACCCAATTCCCAGCTTCCGAGTCCTGGCTATTAGTTACAAAAACTAAAGCTTTTTATATTACCGATTCCAGATATATCTTGGAAGCTCGCCAGGGGCTAAAAGGGGTCTTGGTTAAGCAATATACTCATATGCCTTGTGCGACGCTTTGCGAGCTTTGTAAACAATACAAGATCAAGCGTTTAGGTTTCGATGAGAGGCATACCAGTTATGCTTTATGGAAAAAGCTTAAGGAGTTTTGCCCTCGTAATGTCAAGCTTATCTCAGCAACAGGTTTGGTCGAGTCTCTTCGAGAGGTCAAGGACGAAGGTGAGATTGAAGGAATTAAAAATTGCTTAAAATTGCACTTTAAAGCCATTGATTTTATGAAGAAAGTGGTGAAACCTGGCTTAACAGAGCTTCAAGTAGCCTTAAAGTTGGAGCAGTTTGTTAAATCTCACGGGGCAGGGTTCTCGTTTACACCCATTATTGCCTCAGGCCCTAATTCTTGTTATCCGCATGCTAGAGCGACTGAGAGGCTCATTCGTGACAATGAGGGGGTTTTGCTCGATTTCGGTATGGATATTAATGGTTATAAGTCTGACTTGACACGCAATATCTTTTTGGGTAGAATAACGCCTCGTGTCAAGCAAGTCTTTGATGCTCTGACACTTGCGCAACGAGAGGCTATAAGTATGATCAAGCCTGGGGTTGCATGTTCTCAAGTTGATGCTCAGGCGCGTAAGGTTTTGCGCAAGTTTGGTTTAGCAAAATATTTCGGCCATTCTTTAGGTCATGGAGTGGGGTTGGATATCCATGAAGCTCCACGGCTTTCGAGCCAAAGTACCAGTATCTTAGAGGCTGGAATGGTCGTCACGGTGGAGCCAGGTGTTTATATTCCTGGCGAGTTTGGGATTAGGGTAGAAGACATGGTATTAGTAACCAAAGAAGGGTGTGAGGTGTTAAGTGGCTATTACAATTAATGAACTTGAAACCGGCATTGGATTGGTTGTTGATAATCAACTTTATTTTGTAACTGAACTGACTCATGTGAAGCCTGGGAAGGGATCTGCCTTTGTGCGTGTGCGTTTAAAAAATTTACGCACTGATGCTGTTTTGGAAAGAACCTTCCGCACCGCTGAGACGCTTGAAAATGCTGATTTGGAGCGTCGTCGCATGCAATTTACCTATGTCACTGGTGATGAGTATCATTTTATGGATCAAAGCACTTTTGAAGATACTATTATCCCGAAGTCCTTGTTGGGTGAAGGGGTTAGATATTTGCAGGATAATATGGAAGTAGAAACTATTTTATACAAGGATCAAGTCGTCAAGGTGGATGTTCCTAATTTTATTATTGCGACCATCATAGAAGCTGACCCTGGCCTTAAGGGAGATTCTTCTCGTGCGGGGTATAAGCCTGCCAAAATTGATACTGGGGCCTCTATTCAGGTTCCTTTATTCATAGGGCAGGGAGAGACCATTAAAGTAGATACCAGGACGGGGATTTACGTCGAAAGGGTCAAAAAATGAATTTAAAAGAGATCAAAGAAATCCTTGCTTTGATGAATGACAATAATCTCAATGAAATTGAGATTGAGCGTGATGGTCTAAAATTGAAGCTTAAGAAATCTGCTGGAAATGAAGTGATCATGGGAACGCCGACCCACTATGCCGTGGAATCTCTGCCAGCTCCGAGAGCCGTCCCTGCCGCAGCTCCTGTGGCTGCAGCTGAGTCATCTAAAAATAATAAAGATATAAAGTCTCCGATGGTGGGGACATTCTATCGCTCTCCATCACCTGAAGCCGAATCTTTTGTAGAGGTCGGACAGACGGTCGAAGTAGGTCAAGTGGTTTGTATTGTGGAAGCCATGAAATTAATGAACGAGATCAAATCTGAAGTCCGCGGTAAAATTGTTGAAGTTTCAGTGCAAAACGCCGAGCCGGTTGAATTCGGTCAGACTCTATTTATCGTGGATCCACTATAGTTAACTCCCCTAATCCTTCTTAATACAAAAGAGGGGTATTTAAGGATAAAATGTTTTCAAAAATTCTGATTGCCAACCGTGGTGAAATTGCTTTACGTGTCATTCGTGCCTGTAAAGAAATGGGCATTCGTACCGTCGCTGTTTATTCCGAAGCAGACCGCAGTTCTTTGCATGTCCGTTTTGCTGATGAAGCCGTGTGCATTGGCCGTGCATCCAGCAAAGAGAGTTATCTGAATATTCCAGCGATTATATCAGCGGCAGAAATCACGGATGTAGCTGCCATTCATCCGGGATATGGTTTCTTGTCCGAGAATGCGCATTTCGCTGAAATTTGTGAATCTTGTCATATTAAATTTATCGGTCCTACACCTGATAGCATCCGAAAAATGGGTGATAAGATCGTTGCCAAGGAAACCGTTAAGAAAATTGGAGTTCCTTTAACACCTGGCAGTAATGGTATTATTAAAACTCAGGAAGAAGCATTGGCTGTTGCCCAAAAGATAAAATATCCTGTCATCATTAAAGCGGTAGCTGGGGGTGGTGGGAAAGGCATGCGCGTTTGTCATAATGATGTAACCTTGATCAATTCTTTTAAAATGGCGCAGACAGAAGCAGAAGCCAATTTTGGTTTGGGGGATGTTTATATAGAGAAGTATATTGAAGGCCCTCGTCATGTGGAGTTTCAGATCCTGGCCGATGAGCATGGCAATGTGATCCATTTAGGTGAGCGTGATTGTTCTGTACAACGGCGCCATCAGAAATTATTGGAAGAATCACCTTCTCCGGCGCTGGATGCGAATTTAAGAAAAAAAATGGGTGATGCCGCGGTAAAAGCTGCTAAGTCTGTTAATTATCATGGTGTTGGTACTATTGAATTTTTGTTAGACATGCATAACAATTTTTATTTTATGGAAATGAACACCCGTATCCAGGTGGAACATCCGGTGACTGAATTGGTCACGGGGATTGATTTGATCAAAGAGCAGATCAAGATTGCCATGGGTCAGAAGCTTAAAATAAAACAGGAAGATGTGAAGTTTAATGGCGCTGCTATCGAATGCCGCATCAATGCGGAAGATCCGTATAATAATTTTATACCAAGCCCTGGCAAGATTCTGGAATTAAATCTGCCCGGCGGCCCTGGCGTTCGAATTGATACCCATATTTATCCGGGTTATACCATTAGTCCTTATTATGATTCCATGGTGGCTAAATTGATCGTTCATGGCAAGGACCGTAATGAGGCGATACGTATCATGCGTCGAGCTTTGGATGAGTTTTATATTGCTCCGATTAAGACCACGACACCGTTGCATATGGAAATCCTTCATCATCCGACATTTTTAGAAGGCAAAGCAACGACGCATTTTCTTGAAAAAATGATGAAAAACGAATAGGGGTTAATATGCGTCGAGACAATACCGTTGATCTAGGCGTCGTACAAATCCATAAGAAGGTCATCGGCGATATCGCAGCCGCCTCCATCAAAGAAGTTTCAGGAGCCCAATTAGCGACCTTCGGCATCATTGGTGCTGTCGCTGAGGCCTTTGGTTATAAGAATTTCCCCTCTGTCAGTGTTACAGTTGATAAAGATCATCAAGTCTCCCTGGAAATCCGTGTTATAATTTACTATGGCATGAACATTCCGGTTGTAGCCCGTCAGATCCAGGATGTTATCCAGCGCGCGGTTGAAGATGCGGTGGATATTAATTTAAAAGAGATTAATGTCAATGTTCAAGCTATCGAAAGGCAAATTCACTAATAAGAATTAAGGTGATTTGCACATCTCTGTTATCATTTGAGATAGCAGTTCTATGGAAGGAGTTTCCTAATGTGGTTGTTGACTCGTATAGCCATTGTGTTTTATATTTTTATAATTTGGGCCACCGGCACGGCGGTCATGCTTTTTGTGTCCCATGTCCTTGATCTTCAGACCATTCAGAGATTGTTATTAATGGTTTATTATGATAATCAAAGTGGTGCCATCGCCGGGATTTGCGCGGGTGGTATCATGTTCATGAGTTTTCTTTTGGCCAAGCTTATTTATGGAAGCCGCCAGATGGAGCGTACCATTGCTTTTGAAAATCCTAATGGTGGGGTCACGGTGTCCTTGACGGCTTTGGAAGATTTGATCAAGCGCTTGATCGTTCAGATGCCGGAGGTCAAAGAGATCCGTCCTCACATGATCGCTAACCGTAAGGGATTGGAAGTTGATATTAAATTGATATTGCGTCACGAAGTCAATATTCCGGAGCTGACCGCCAGATTTCAGGATTTGGTCCGTCGGAAAATAGAAGAAGCTGTCGGCATGGAAGGTAAGATCAACATCCGTGTTCACGTGACCAAGATTTCGCTGGAAGACATTAAATTTAAGAGTAAGGGTGATTTTCAAATTCCGGCCCAAGCGCCTTTTCACGGGTATAGTTCTTAGAAACTGGATTTTTCATGAAAAAAATTGGTATCATGACAGGTGGGGCGGATTGTCCGGGGCTTAATTCGGTGATTCGTGCTGTTGTCCGCAAAGGCATGCAGGAAGGTTATGTGGTCACCGGTATTAAGAACGGTTGGCTTGGCCTTATCGAGAATGATATGCGTGTTTTGGATGTGAAGTCCACCACAGGGATTTTGGATAAGGGTGGTACTATTTTAGGAACCAGCCGCGTTGACCCTTTGAATGATGAAGATCAGGTCAAGAAGATCAAGGAAAATTATGCCCGTAGTGGCATGGACGCATTGATTGTCGTCGGTGGTGAAGAGACGATCAAGGTCGCTCTGAATTTGCATAAAAGAGGCATTATCCAAGCGGTGGCTGTGCCTAAATCCATTGATAATGCTCTTTCAGGGACAGATTATGCTTTTGGTTTTGATACCGCGGTTAATATAGCCACGGAATGTATTGACCGTTTACATACCACGGCCGAATCCCATCATCGCATCATGGTTGTTGAGGTGATGGGTTTGTATACCGGATGGTTGGCGGTGCAGTCTGGAATCGCTGGCGGTGCTGATATTATTTTGATCCCTGAAATCCCGGTCAATTTGGAAGAAGTTTATGAGCTTTTGCATGAGAGGCATAAGCGCGGCAAGCCTTTTAGTATTATTGTTATTTCTGAGGGTACAAAGATTGACGGCTATTTGGCGCGTACTCATGCTACAACCCCTTTGATGGAAAAACGCCGTTTTGGCAGTGTGGGTGAATATTTGGCCAAGGCGATTGAAGATAACACCAGTTATGAAACACGGGTGAGTGTGTTGGGTTATATTTTGCGTGGTGGAACACCGACGGCATTTGACCGTGTCCTTGGCACGCGCCTGGGGGTTAAGGCTGTTGAGCTTGTTAAAGAACATAAGTTTGGCAAGATGGCCAGTCTACGGGAAAACAAGATCCGTTTTGTAGATATGGAAGAAGCTGTATCTCAGCGAAAACTCGTGAATATGGATCTCGTTGAGATCGCTAATGTCTTTTCTGCAAGGTCGTGATATGAAAAAAACAGTTGAACGTATTTTTGCTGAATCAATCGACGTCAAGCAGAAGACATTAAAGAAAAATCTCCCTGAAATAATTGGTGCCGTGGAAGCTGTGATCAAGGCTTTTAAAACCGGGCATAAATTATTTTTTTGCGGTAATGGCGGTTCAGCAGCGGATAGCCAGCACATCGCCGCTGAATTTGTCGGGCGTTTTCAAAAGGAACGCAAGGCATGGCCAGCAATTGCTTTGACGACAGATTCCTCAGCGCTCACGGCTTTAGGCAATGACTATTCGTTTGAAATTGTTTTTTCCCGTCAACTTCAAGCCCTGGGTCAAAAGGGGGATGTCTTGATTGCTATATCGACCAGTGGCAATTCCAAGAATATCTTGGCCGCTGTTAAAGAAGCAAAGACGATGGGCATCACCACTATTGGAGTGACCGGAGGCAGTGGTGGTCAATTGGCCGCTGTCAGTGATATCCCCATTGTTGCCGCATCTTCAATTACAGCCCGTGTTCAAGAATCCCATCTTGTTATTTTTCACACCATCTGTGAATTGGTCGAAAACGTCCTGACATCCTGATTTCATTGTCATTTCCTCGTAAACGAAAATCTTGATCATAATTATTAAGAATTCTAACTTAAAGTTATACTAAGGTTCTATTTCTTCGACGATAAATCTGCAAGAAACCGCTTTCTCGAGAACGCTTCCAATCTATTGTTTTTCCATATCTATATGCTTTACTTTATATAGATATGAAACGAACCCCATTAATTCACATATATCTATCTATAGCCTTTATATTTAATTCTTTAGGCCCTTTTCCCACCGCCCAAGCCGATGAATTTTATTTGCCGGCACCTGGAACCATGGTTCCGCTAAGCCCGGTACTCAATCCTCCAATTCTAAGAGGAATAAAAATTCACTCCAATAATCCCTTTTTATTTGATTTCATTTTAGAGCAAGGTGATTCTTCAGCTCATTTGTCATCCCCGAATGCTTTAGTCGGGGATCCACAACAAGAACAACTAAAAACTGAAGCCACCAAGCTCATCAAATATTTCCTAGCCTCACTCACCATCCCAGAAAACGACCTATGGGTCAACCTAAGTCCCTACGAAAAAAACCGCATCATCCCGTCAAGTTTTGGATTAACAGAAATGGGGCGTGATCTTTTAGCTGAAGATTACATGCTCAAACAAATCACCGCCAGTTTAATTTATCCTGAAGGTGTGATCGGAAAGAAATTTTGGAAGAAGATATACGTAGAAGCTGCCAAGAAATTCGGCACCACCAATATTCCGGTTAGCACCTTTAATAAAGTCTGGATAGTTCCTGACAAAGCCGTAGTCTATGAAAATGCCAAGGCAGGTACTGCTTATGTCGTGGAGTCGAAACTAAAAGTGATGTTGGAGGAGGACTATTTAGCTTTACAAAAGCAACTCCCCCTAACCCCCTCTTTAACTAAAGAGGGGGTTAGGGGGAGTTCTGAAAGTATTAATACCTTAGGCAGTCAAATCATCCGCGAAATCGTCATCCCGGAACTGACCAAGGAAGTCAATTTGGATAAGAATTTTTCCCAACTCCGCCAAGTCTACAATAGCCTTATCCTCGCCACTTGGTACAAAAAGAAAATCAAAGACAGCATCTTAGAACAAGTCTATGCGGATAGAAATAAAATAAATGGTGTTGAATATAACTCCACTGTCATTCCTAAATTATCTTCTGTCATTCCCGCGAAAGCGGGAATCCAGAACGACGTCGAACTCATCTACCAACGCTATCTCCAAGCCTTCAAAAAAGGCGTCTTTAATTATATCAAAGAAGATTCAACATTCCCTCCAACCGGTGGGGATGGCCAGGGAGGGGTGAGAATTCCAAGAAAATATTTCTCCGGTGGAGAAAATCTAATCCCTATTGCCAAGGCCATCAAATTCACCAAAGACGGTTCCATGGTCTCCAATTTAGACCATGCCATCTTTATCCAAGTCAGGATAAATCAATTGAGTGGCCACGCGGATCAACAGAGGGCTGTAAAGACAGTACGAAAAGATAAAGCATTGTTGATCCCAGATTCAGGAGAAAGTGAAGGTTTTCTTAATCGAATTCTGGATGTGACACGAAAAGGGCAGGGGGAGTATTTGCAAAGGTTCGTGCAAGGTGTGAATGAAGGGACAGAGCCAGGTGTTTCTAAAGAAGGTCGAGAGAATCCAGGGTTTGCGCCACGATGGAGCCCTAAAGAAGAAAAGAATATCGAAGATAAAGCTAAGGCTGTTATTGCTGGCAATCTTGTTCAATTGCCTGATCCTGACGGTAAGCTTGCTTATTGGATAGTGAGAAGGATCAAAGATGTGGATCGGAAGAATATAAATTCTTTTAAATTTGAAAAATTAGTCCAAATTCTAGGTAAAGAATTTGGGGCTGATTATGCTCCGGTCAGGGAGTTGTCTTCTGATGAATGGGCTGCTTTGAAATTACCTGATCAAAATACCGATTATTATCTTGTTAGGGCGGTTGAGAAAGATAATTGGCATGGTGAATCTCCACCAAAGAAACGTTCAGCGGCCTATTGTTCTTTAATTATGACAGGACTTGTTTTTCAGAAATTTGATCCTACTCCTTGGAATGCTGGGTATTTGGATACGGCGGAGGGCTATACTCCGATTGGAATTGATAGTGACATGATTTTTGATGAAAGATTAGATGAAGATACTTACTTTTTAGATTTAGTTACAAACTTTATTTTGAATATTGCTGAAACTGTTGATAGTCATGACCCACAAGTCCAAGAAGAATTTTCAAGAATAAAGAATGATATGTGGTCTGGAAAGATAGGTGTTGAAGAAGTGGGCCGTGAGTTGCGTCGTTTTGGTTTGGGGCAGGGCATCATTAAGGCTGAAGGATTAAACTTAGCCGAGATGGCGGATGCTGCTAGACAAATAAAGAGTGTGAGTAGTGAAAAGATCGTGCAAGCCGTGCATGAGGCGGGTTTTGAAGGCACCATGGCGGAATATTTGATTGATAAAATAAATTTTGCCAAGTTTTCACTTGGCCGCATCGCTGATAGATATTGGCAGATGTTATCAGGAGAAAAAGGTGGTTTAACGCAATTAGATTATCCGATTAGCAAAGAATTTGCAGCGCTTCCAATGTCCTTCTGGGACATATCCAAGGACGAAATTAAAAAGGCCTTGTTGGCTACAAGAAGTGATTCTAGGCAAGAGGTAATTATAGTTACTGACTATATACTAGCGGAAGATTTACGAATCTTTGGGTTGATAGCGACTGAAGAACAAGTAAGGCAGCGGCTATGGCGGCTTGCGGTTGCTGGTTATGCCAAGGCCATTGATGATGCTAATGGAGAACGATTTGAAATCCCAATCCGACATCTAACTGATCCGCACCCTCCGTATGCTCCGCTTGATCGTGAGATGAAGTCTAAGAATGAACCGACAAATGTATCAATGACAACAGATGCTTTAGTGGGGGCTGATGGGAAATTGAATTTGGGGAGATTTGAAGAGGTGTTTCATGACGCAGCTAGAGACGCCAATAAGACAATGAGCGATAGGCATCAAATTGTGATGAACATGGAGGTAAATATCGCAGGTGGCAATAGATATCTTTTCCCCAAAGAAGCTCAGGACCCTGCGCGTAAGGATATGGATCTGATTTTTTATGATAAGGATCATCATCATGTATCTATGAATGAATATTATGTGATTTTTCGTCAGGCCTTGGAGGAGGAATTATCCAAGTTTGAGGGCTATGAGAAGAAACAGCTGGAGATGACATTTCAATCTTTAAATGTTGTCGAGATTAAGCGGCATTCGTCGATGGGGGCTCCTGTTTTAGTTCAGGTCAAATTTGATCCTCATGTTGCACCTTTTCCGAGTGAGGCTGCGGGCACTCATGACACGGCGGAGGAGTATTTGTTACAACGGATCATGATGACATTGGAAAATTATCTAGATACCAGTGACAGTGGATATTCAGGATATGTTTATGATGCTCTTAAGGATTATCTGGAAGCTGAATATTATCTAGGGGATTTGTTGCTATGGGAAAAGGCAAAGAAACAATTTCTATCTACAGGCAAAGATGATGCTCCGGCACTTGCAAACTTGTTCCGTGAGCATCGTCAAAGGGTTGTCCAACTATTTGAAACGATAGGGCATGGCCAAGAAGCAGATTCGTTAAGTCTCATAGGTCAACGGCTACGGAAGCCGTTGAAAGAATTACAAGCACAACAAGCTGATGATAAAGAGATGGCTTCCAAATTAGAGTCAAAGGATCTTTCGATGTTCAGTGCCCCTAATACTGATGGAATGATAACCTTGGGAGTGACCGGGAATGGGCGCGATGATGCTAATGATGATTTGGTAGCTCGTGATTTAGAGCGCAGGGGTATTAAGCACGGGATAGTTGTTGATTTAGGGATAGGGTTTCCACCGGTGACAACAGCCCATTTGGCGAAAACCTTGGGGCTAGCTCATCGGGTCATCGGGGTTGATTTGAATATTCCTGATTATGTCTTGGAATTCTCCCACGGTTTTGATCAATACACCGCTTTTTTTGAGATTGATCGTGGTTCCAATGGTAAAAGCATTCATTGCCTAACTTTTATAGAAAAGAAATTGAATGGTACTAATGGCGATTTTGAATATCAGGAGATTTCTGATAGTGAAATGATTAAGCTTCGAGAGATAACCATTAATATTAGGAATGTGATGTTTGTCAAGCAGCTGGGATGGGCTGCAGACTTTTCTAAACTACAAGATGTTGTTTTAAAGCAAGATGGCGCTCGCATTACATTCAAGCCACTTCATCATTATGAAATTAATTATCCTAATTTAAGCTTTATTAAAGGGGGATTTACTTTAGGCAAGATTCAGGGGCTTGTGGATACTATTCGGGTGATGAATACAGCTGGCTCTTATACGCCTCGGCAATTTAGAGATGCAATTGTAGCTATGGGAAAAAAAGAGAAGGATGGTGGCGTAATTTTTGTTGGTGGTAATGCTGATTGTGTCAGATTCAGGAGAATCATGGGTCAGATGGTGGCGACAGAGCTGTTGCTCCGATTAGAGATTGAACACACCTTATTATCAGGAAAACACTGGAATCTATTCGCGGATGAGAAAACGGTCAATTCGAAATCCCATAATGAATGGTCCTTAATGCCTGGTTTTCTTCCTGAACATGCTTCAATTATCAATCGGTACAATGAAGTGTTGAAAGCTGTTATTAAGTCATCAGATGATTTGAAGGTAAGGTATTTTCTTCAAAAAAGGCAACTTGATTTGGATGAAGAGCCTTTCGCTCAAATTATTTTTGAAAGAATGAGGTCCTATTTGCCAAAAGGTGCTTATATCGATAGAAAAGAATTCATTCATATACCTTTAAGGAATGTCCGGGAAGTTGATTTTGATCGGGAAATGGAATCTCAGGTTAAACCGGCCTCACTATTGTCTTTGCCTGGAGAGGTTAGTGCACAGGTCCACCCAAGGGTTCTTGGCTTTGGCACCGTTCAAGGTCAAGATGGAAGGAGTTATGCGGTACATGCCAGCGAAAGTATTGAGCAAGATAAGCAACATAAAGTTTATAAATTAAGATTCGACTTTTCTATCGGTAATGCCGAGGCTAGCTTTAATAATAATCGCATCGTGACGATGACATTGTCTCCAGATACGAAAATATGGGTCATTGATCGATTTCAACCGTTTTCTTTAAGTGATAGTGGTAAGGCCATTTTGGGAGGCACTGGAATGGCGGACTTGATTCTAAAATATATGATAAAGGCCGTGCGATTGTCCCATCGAGATTTGGAGGCATGGAATGGTTTTGATTTTAGGGCCATGGGTTTATTTCTACGGATGGCGGAGCAAAAGCAAGCTTGGCCCCTCAAAGCTCGAATAGGTGATCAGGTTTATAATTTAGATGAGATTCTGGAAAGAATTTATGATAACGATATTATTGGAAAAGTAGCTTTACGTCAGGCTGGCAGTGGTTTTGCGTTCAAAGAGGTGGAGCTTAAAGCATTAGGACAAAATCGATATAGGATAGTTCATGTTACTCATGATGATTGGAAAGACTTCCAGGAAACAGAAATTTTCATATCTCCAGATGGAACCTTATGGGATGGAAGCCATAGGCTTGGGAGTGTTGCTTATGTTGGGAAGTTGATTAGCTTTCTGCCCGGATGGCGGGATTTTGAGATGGGTTCAAAGCCGAATGATCTGGCAATGGATAGTGTTATGAATCCTCTTGAGCAAGAATTAGATCAAATGAATCGGCCATATTATCTTTCATATGAAGATTTAAGAAATATTTTCTTGGAAGGGCCGTTTCAACATCCTTTCCATTTTACGTTTAGAAATCAACACAATCCACCTCGCGAAGGCAGGATTATTCTGGGTGACAGATCTAAGTTTAGGTTAGAATTTGATGAACAGACCGGTGAACCGGAATACAAGGCCAGGTTTCAGTTAGATGATGGAGGAACTGATATTAAATCAGAAGATATATCAATGATCCAATGGTCTCCAACCCCACAAGAAGAAATGCATATGGCTAGTCACGATGGGGTATATCTTTTAAGTAACGAGAATATTGATGTAAGCGAAGAATTTTTTACATCGAGAAAAGCAGCGGAAGGATCTGTTGATATCGGTTTTGGAGGATGGGTAAATCTTGATACTATCGCGGCGCGTGAAATATCTTATGGCATCATCATGGATTCAACATCTGTCTTGGTGGATGTCCTTAAAGGGATGCGTCCCTTAATTGAAGAAGCGAATAATAGGGAAGATTTTATTAATAGGCTAGAAGCTATCATAAAAAGAGGGCAGTATCCTTATCTTTCTTGGGACCCCAAACAGATCGCCAAGATTCGGAATGAATTGCAGCGCACAGGAAGTTGGTTGTCAAATGACAAGGCATTTGATTATATAAAAAGGATGTTAAGAGAAAACCGCCTTCTTTTTATTCGAGCAGATGGACGTGATAGGAAAGTATTTGAGGTTATACAGAAATGGTTAAAGACAAATAGATTTTTTGTTGATACTTGTAATATTTTAAATATTAGGGAGTGGTTGAAGGATTTGAGAGGTGGTTGGGGTGATCAACGAGACCTTGAGGATTTTAATGACAATCTTGCTTTAGTATTAAATAAAAAGACAGTTTTGTATCAGTCTCATGAAGTTAGAGGTGATCCATCCGAAGATCAAAGATTGCAACAAAGGCGCCTTGATCTTGTCGCAGCAGATCAATATTTTTCTCGAATGACTTTAGAGGGGCCATCTGGGCCAAAGGATTTGGAAATGGCCTCAAAGCCCAATGATGAGGCCATGAATGTTCTTGTAGAAGGCGATGGGTTGGAGGCTTTTAAATATGTGGGAGAAGTCTTTCGTTTGCGAGCTCCTATAGAGCGGGCAGTGGTGCTGATTGATGCGCAGGGCAGAAGATATCAGATGAGAGCAAAGTATCATTTGGCTCCAGATGGGCAATCAGTCTTTTTTGATCTTTTTTATCAAAGGACCGAGCCGATCGTTGAGATTAATTATCATCTCGGTAACAATTCTACCCCAGTTGCTCTGATCGAAGAAGCTCAGTTAGGGCTAGCTGGTCTAGCCGATCTTGGTTTTTATAAGGCTATTTTGCGGGAAACGATGGCAGGTATTCCTGTAATTAGGTCGTCCAATATTAATAATAAAATCATGCAAAATACTATACGAAAGACCTATGACTCCTATCGTGTCGCACATTCTTTGTTACGTATTTCTATTTTAGGACGTAGCCGTCCGGATGGGTATATCCTCACGACTGGGAAAGGGAATTTTTTTGCCTTTTATTTTTCATTATATGGTGAGCAGGGAGAAAATATCAGGTATTTATTTGGGGAGGCTGTTAAAGCTGAAGTCGCGTGGAATCCAACACCAGCTGATTACAGGATTAGAGTTGAAGAAAGAAGTTCTGCCAGGATCATCTATCCCGATAGTTCAAGTATCCTTGATTTAAGAGAGCGATTGATAAGGACGCGAAAAATCTTAGTCAGTAGCAGGGTAGCCCTTTATGATAATGAACTGATGCTAACTGCCATTGATCGCCAGGTTGAACGCTTGGGGGAACTTGCTAAATTAGCTGATCGAGAAATGGCGGTGAAGGTGGCGCCGGATATGGCATCGAAGGCTATTTTAGGGGTACACCAAGGGCCAGGAGGGATTGATTTGAGACCGGCGAATATGAATTTACAGACGAAAGTGATGGATTCCCGCTTTCGCGGGAATGACATGGTAGGGAGCGGGGATGACAAGGGGATGGTGGCTCGGGGTGACATTGGGATTGGGATTAAATTTCATCTTGATGCTGCTATGTTGGCGCAATTGAAGAGTGCTTCTGGCTTTGTGCCGGAAATCATCCACTGGGAACCGTTGTCTAATGTGCGATCTTTTCTTGGGATCGATCAACAGAAAGCTTAGTTCTTCCATTTCTGTTATTCCTGTGTTAAAATTCTTCCTTCATGAGCGCTATTAAAAATAAAATCCTAAGTTTACCAACTCTTTTAAAAAAGATTCCAGCTTTACGCCGGCAAGGGAAGACCATTGCTTTTACCAACGGTTGTTTTGACCTGATGCATATCGGCCATGTGAAATATTTGGAAGATGCCAGTCGGGGAAACCGTGTTTTGATCGTTGGTCTTAATTCGGATAAATCCATTAGCCGTATCAAAGGCCCTTCTCGCCCCATTGTTGTGCAAAAATCCCGTGCCGCTGTCCTGGCGGCTTTAGAAAGTGTGGATTTCGTCGTCATTTTTAACGAAGATACGCCGTACAAGACTATCTCAGCGATAAAACCGGATGTTTTGATCAAGGGGGCTGATTGGAAAGGGAAATCGGTCGTTGGTGAAGATTTGGTTAAGAAGGTGGAATTTGTGAAATATATTGATGGGTTTTCAACGACTAATATTATTGAGAAGATTATTAAGAATGAAAAAAAATCCTGACAAATCGCTTTATCGGATTTTAGATGCCAATTTTAATCGTGCTAAGGAAGGGTTAAGGGTTTGTGAAGATTTGTGCCGATATGTTTGGGATCAAAAGACTTTGACACGTGGTTTAAAAGATCTTCGGCATGAATTGACTACGATTATGGCAGGGTTAGATTTTCAGAAAGTCCTTGAAGCGCGTCATATTCAGGGTGATGTGGGGCGTGACACCACCCGTAGTGAATCCAAGAGAAAGGATATTCAGGCGGTCTTTTGGGCCAATAGTCAGCGGGTCAAAGAATCTTTGCGAGTGCTCGAGGAAGTAACCAAATTAATTGATGTTAACCTGTCATCTAAGCTTAAAGCATTGCGGTATAAGGTTTATGCGCTCGAACAAAAAGTCATTGGCTCATGCTAAGTTGTATTTAATTCTTGATGCGCAGGTGTTAGACTACGATGCTCTTTTACAAGTATTAAAAGATTCTGTACGCGGTGGCATTGATATAGTACAATTACGGGACAAAAATGGCAGTGCCAAAGATATTTTAAGTTTTTGTGAAAAAGCTTTAAAGATTACCAAGCGCAAGGTTCCGTTCATTGTAAATGATCGTGCAGATTTGGGTATCCTGTCTGGTGCTGATGGATTGCACGTGGGGCAAGAGGATTTAGATTATTTGCAAGCTAGGAAATTGATGGGTAAGGGGAGAATTATTGGTGTTTCTTGCCAAACCTTACAGCAAGCTGTCACTGCCGAAGCCGTGGGAGCTGATTATATTGGTTTTGGGTCAGTATTTGAGTCCAAAACCAAACCAGGTCGTCAGGCCATGGAGCTAGATCTTTTACAAAAAGTGATCAGACGGATAAAGATACCTGTATTTCCTATCGGGGGCATCAGTCGGGGGAACGTTGGACAATTGATGCCATTGGGTGTTAAGCGAGTGGCGGTTTGTAGGGATATTTTGTTGGCTAAAGATGTGGTCGGGGCGGTTAGAGAGTTTAGAGATTGCTTCGTCGAACTCTCCTCGCAATGACAAATATTGACGAGAAGTAATGTGCGGGGGTAATTCAGTGGTAGAATGCTAGCTTCCCAAGCTAGCTACGCGGGTTCGATTCCCGTCCCCCGCTCCATATAAAGGTATATCAGTGTCAAGACGTGAGACTTTAAAATTATTGTTCTTTGTAGCGTTTTTAAGTTTTTTGACGGGTTGCGCGACAACCGAAGAATATAAACCCATGCCGATAGCGCCTGTGGATATGGCTCCTCCTGTTTCCAAAAAGCAGGGGATTTATCATAAGGTTGCCCGAGGGCAGACGCTTTGGCAGATTGCTCAAGGCTATGGGGTCAATATCAAGGATATTATTGATAGTAATAAGATTCCTAATGGCTCTGCCTTGGAAGTCGGTCAATTATTGTTTATCCCTGGGGTCAAAGAAGCTCAGGATATTTCACAGCACCAGGTAGATAATAATAAAACAGCATTTATCTGGCCGCTTAAAGGCAAGGTCGTTGTTTATTTTGATGATCATATTGGTGGAAGCACGGTTAGTCATGGTATAGATATCCAGGCCCAGGCTGGAGATTCTGTCCAAGCTGTCAGGGAAGGTGATGTGGTATTAGCCGGGTATATGAGTGGTTATGGGCAGACGGTGATGATTGACCATAAAGATGGTTTTGTTTCGGTTTATGCGCGTAATGCCAGGCTTTTAGTGAAACTTGGGGATCATGTTTTAAAAGGGGATCCTATTGCTGAAGTTGGACAAATAGGCAGCAGGGTGGTTGAACATTTTGAAATTCGCCATGGAAGTCAGGCGATGAATCCTTTGTATTATTTGCCATGAATTTAATCGATTTTGATCATAATTTTTACGGACGTCGCAGCGTTTTGGATCTTTTGTCTAAACGCGTGATGGGGCTCAAGGAAGGCTATCGTCAAAACGTGGCTATCTTGGGTGACCGGTATATTGGTAAAACAGCGCTTTTGCATGGGCTGATGGCTAAGATGGAAGATCAGGATGTATTTTTTTTGTATCTTGATCTAGAGAACCGAGATTTTGATTATTTTGCCATCCAATTCACCAAAAGTCTTCTTTATAATTACCTCAAAAAAGAAAATTTACCTCTTCAGGAAGATCTAAAGCTGTTATGCGCAGCCACTAAAGATCGTCTTCCGAGGACGGTATTCTTGGTACAGGCCATTGAGAACTTTACCGCCCAAGGTAAAATCCTTGAGGCGTATCACATGATTTTATCTTTGCCTGAGATATTTACTCAGGAAACGGGAAAATCAGTAGTTTTGATTTTTGATGAATTCGGCCATTTGGAGAATTTTAATATCCCTGAGGTCTTTGCTGAATTAGGCAAGCGGATTATGACCCAGAAAAATTGTTTGTATATTGTTGCCAGTTCTTCCCCGCAGCAGACGCAAACCATTCTCAATGAAAAGTTATCGTTATTATTTGGCAATTTTGAGACGATCCTTTTGGATGCTTTTAATTTTGCTGATGCCCAGGGCATGATTGACCATAACCTTGATGGTGTCAAGATCGGCCTGCATTTAAAGAATTTTATTGCAGATTTCACCGGAGGTCATCCGTTATATATCAATTTATTATGCCAGGAATTGATTTGTTTAAGCGGTGTTTACGCGCAGCACGAGATTTATGCCCCTATTGTTACTCAAGCGATTGA
>Ga0302280_1001799_pt1 | contig 17234 bp, 15 predicted proteins | sample III_Fen_E1_1_FD_198771 | JGI IMG/M metagenome (GOLD analysis project Ga0302280, IMG submission 198771) | Peat permafrost microbial communities from Stordalen Mire near Abisko, Sweden - III_Fen_E1_1 | ecosystem: Environmental > Terrestrial > Soil > Wetlands > Permafrost | place: Sweden: Abisko... | reverse complement strand
TTCCAGAAATGGTGAAAGTCATCTTGGATATGCCCAAAATACCAGTCACATTCAGTTGATTCGCACTAATCATTGAGCATGTACCTATAAAACCAATGAACGAGGAGCAAGTAAGAGACCCAACTCCAAAGGAGGAGGCTAATGATATTTTAAATGATGATGGTACCATATACGCAGAGGGAGTAATGGAGAGAGTTAATAGCTCAGCATCACCATAAGCACCGGGAGAAAAAGAGTATGTAACTTGTTGGAAAAGAGAAGGAATTGAATTGGCGAGAGATGAACTGAGAGAACCGGAAGCATAGGTGCTAACTTGATCGCTTGTCTTAGTGATAAAGCTAAAAGAAGAGTTAGTGGCTTAAAAAGACCCATAGTTGCGAATATTAGATATGGTGACTCCAAACTGTACTCCTCCTGCCACAGCAGGAAGTATAACCTATAAAGCTTGATAACTATCTTAGCTGCAAGTAAGATAATTCGAGCTCAAATCAGTGCAAGTTGAATTGGCAGCCATCGAAAGGAAAGAAGGAATCGTTAAAATAATTTTACTGCCGTTTGGTAAGCTTGCTTGCTACATTAATGTAAATGTATAGAGAGTTAAAGCTGAATTCTGAGCTGATACTCTTGATACTGTCATAACTTGAAAAGAAGCTGGGGTTGTCATCTGAACAGTTATGCCTGAGTTTAAACTTTATATTGCTGCGCTCGCGCTGTATGTCATAATTGGGAATGGAGTTATGATGCGAGTGTTTGTCGGATTAGTGCAAAGAGAAGCTATGCGCAGAGAAATTACAGTATTTGCAGATATAGGTAGAGTTTGTGCAGGCTGAGTAAAGGTAATCTGATAGTAAGTACTGGTTGTGATTCCACTACATGTTGTGCCAATAAAACTGCCTCCATTAAATGACAATTTGCAATACGTTGAAATGCTGGTCATGATAATAGAAATATCAAGGGGAATTTGTATCACAATATAACCTCCAACAGGTATGATATAAGTATTATTAAAATTGATAGTATAGCTTACTGAACTTTGAAGTACTGTATAGCTGGAGGGAATGACTGATACTGTTCCAAATGCAATTGTACCAATTGTTGAAGTAATCCCTGCAATTGAGCCACTCTACACTAAACCCTGTAAACTACTTGAGTAGTAGGTATAAATGGTAAATGCACCAGTCGTCGTAATATCTGGTGGATTAACTATTCCGTTGATGGTTAAAGTTAAACTCTGTCCCAAGATATTTGCAGCTGAGCTATTGATAGATGTAATGAATATGTAGTTGCTTGCAATATTAATGGTGCAAATTGGATTTGAATTAACTCCAATTCCCAAGAGAGTGGCACAGCTACTGCTGTTAGTGCTTATAGTTACTGTTGAAGGGAATAAGATCTGAATCATGCCTGCACTTGATAGAGAATTTGATGTATTTATAGTGAATGTATATGACGTTGTAGCCCAAACTTTTGATGAGGTTACACTTACATTAGCAGAGAGTACAGCTGTTACTGCTGTCAATGAAGCACTTCCTGTCATAATGGGATAGCCATTTCTTTGAATTTGAAGGACAATTGGATTGGTGGGAATGGTTGAGGGTGGAGCTTGAAAATTTTATATAGTCAAAGTGTAAAGTGTATTTTGTAAAAAAGTGCCCGTAAAACTAGGATCACTTGAAATCGTAATTGATTGCCCGGAAATAACTGGTGCACTATATAAACTACTTCCATATACATCCAAGTAAATAAATGTGGTTCCATTCGGAAATACGACATTGAAAGTATCTCCTTAATTAATAGTCATTGACAACGTCAATTGAAAACGTAAACCAACAAATGTATTAACAGTGAAAGCAGCCAAAGGGGTGATACTAAAAGAATAAAAATTATTGGGGATAAGTCCACTCGGATAAACTGTGCAAGTATCTATCTTATAGGTCCCACTATAGGAAGTAATGACAATTGCATCACTAGGCTGATTGGATGGAGGCGATAAGAAGTTAGACACGGCAAAGCCAAAATTACTTGTTGTTGATACAGACAGCAGGTTGCTTGCTGTAATATAGTTGAAATTTGGGGAGCCTGTACATTGAATTCCTGAATTTAAGTTCTAATTTTTAATATTTGTACTGAGGTCATATTTGAGCATGACATTGCGGAGGTTATAGGCAAGGCTTGATTGCTGATGTCATTGGTCCATACTGATTTTGGAAATTGAATTATTACTGTTGAACCAGAAGGATGAGCATCAGTAGGTGTTAATGATAGATGCATGCTGCTTGGTTCAGTATCGACATAGCTAGGAGAAAATGTTATAGCACAGCCTTGAAAATATCCTGCAGTGAGTTGTATACTATTAGTCGAAGAGTTACTAGGGAGAGATACATCATTGCCCAAAGTTCCGCTAAATGTACCTGACATGATAGCAGGTGAAGGGTTTTGTATATTTCCTACCATTATGTTAACCAATGTCACATAAAGATTACTAACAGAAGTAAAAATATTGCTAAAGGTAATCGTATTTCCACTCACAGAACAATTGTAACTATTGACTGCCAGCGAATTTACAGTTGCAGATAGGCAGGTTGCGCTATTTATTGCTGTATAATTGGTGGGAAATGTGATTGTAACAGTTCCATTAGTAGGTACCTGAATGAGCCAGAAGGTACCTGTTGAGTAGCGTAAGAAGTAGCTATGCCACTATTATCAGTAGTTCTATCCAGACGAAAAGAGTAATTGGATATCAAATTAATTGTCGTGACTGAAGCAGTAACCTGTGCTTGCCGAATATTGAAACCTGAATAAGCATTCATTTACCTTCAATGCAATGGAGAAACAAAATGACTAAAAGAAGGCGGAGTTTCATTCTTGAATTTGAGCCAAACTGATTATATTATACGGGCTTTTAAATAATGATGCATAGAGTAATGAATGAATGATTTAATTACCGAGAGTCTTATCAATCAACAAACAACAATGAAGTAATCTTTCATATAACCTATGAATTTAATAAAATAAAAATTTATCAAAGCTGTGCCAAATTCTTGTTGTTATTTTGTTTAACCAACTGGAAATCTTGATAAAAGTTGTTAATATCTTCAATGTTACCGCTGCCCAGTTAAATTGTCTTTTTAGTATAGTTTCCTGTCAAATATTATATTACGCAAAAATGTTTAGAGTCTGGGTTTTTTATGTGCTTTAGAATACCTTAGCCCAACTGAGGATATGCTATTTTTTGCACGACTTCTAAAGGAATACTTTTATAGTCTGACTGCTTTTCAGGCTCACTCCAGCACAGCTTTTTGCAGTCCAAACTCAAAAACACCTTTTTTGGGTGAGGATTAAATCCATCTTTGGAATATTTAATGGCAAAATATCCGGCTTGCAAATTTTGAATTGCCAAAGTCAACCTCTTTTGAGTTTATCTGTATTTCTTATTGATAGCTTCATGGGATTATTCCTCATATGATTTGTTGTAGCCTTAGAGATTGGTGAATTGATTTACAATACTTACCTTCGAAGATTGATGAGGATCTCCACTGGTGTTGCCTACTGCTACCTTCTGAGATGCTGGAAGAAAATCAAAAGGAGGGGGAGTTAAAGGAAATTGCCCTTGATCTGCTTAAACAGGAGGAGTTATTCTTAAATTTGGTTGAAATACTTCACTTGTGGTCCTCGAATTATTTACCACATTGGTTGGGGTGATGTTTGACCTAAGTCCTGAATTCTCTAATAATGACTCTACTTACTCATTTTTGCGTGTGCTAGGTTTAATATTTTCTGATATTTCAGGAACAGTTTCTACTTTCTCTAAAGAATCTAATTGTGCCTATTATTTATTATTAACTTGATATGAAAATCTATTTTTTTCTTTCTTTGTAGTTGTCTTTTTCTTCTCTCTTTTTTTGTCCTCCTCTTCCTCTTAATCTTCCACTGAACTACTCATGGCCTCTCCAATTTTAATCTTATGGTGTAGCTTTTAATTGATCAATTTCTGAATTTAAAAATATTCCTCTTTCCTCTTAATTAATAGGTTTAGCAGATAACTTTCGTGATTTTTATTTAAAGATTAACTTCGATGTAGCAATTATAATTTTTATTGTTCTTATTATTTTGCCTGCTATTATTTAATTCGTCTAAAATATGGTTCAAACAAGGTAGGCTTGTCGAGGGAGTTAATCATTTGAAAATTAGTGTAAATAGCGAGGTCCCATTTGTGCAATTGCTCTTTTGTACCAAACTTTATGAAGATTGAAGTTAAATTACTTGGTTCTTCTTAAAATTGAAGGACTAAGACTCCATCTCCTTCATATTTAACATCAAAAAGGGTCATCAAAGCAAACTCCTGTTTCAATAGTTTTGATTTTCTCAACAGCAGCAATTTATCTAAATTTAATTACACTTCGTATTCTGAATATTCTACCTTATTGTAATCCCTTGTATCAATACGCATTCTGCAAACAAAAATGCTGAGTGAATCTGTTATTTTGAAAAAAGGAACAGTTGGTTTGCGTAATTGTTCCTCACTTTTATCTATTTTTATTTCAAGTAAATATATCTTTTCCTTCATAACTTCTAACTAATGCTATAATTTTATATTTTCTTCTCTAAGGTGTGCCATTTCTTCACTTGAATTATTATTGTTAAGCACACCTGTATCCTCATATTATGTCTCAGCAAAAAGGGGAGAGTATTATTTTTTGGGATGACTTTGAGTATGGCTGCTTTTGAGATCTACAGAATCTGAGGGAATTTTTTGATCATAGTAATTTTTTGTCTATTCAAGTAATTGCTTGAGATGACCGATATCAATAGGCATATCAGTGGTTGAATTTTTGATTTCTTGGGTAAGAGATTTGAGGGAAGTGAGTCTGCGTTTGAGGAGATCAGTTGATGACATAGAGAGTTTACAGTTAGCTGGGTTTATAATATTATTGAACGATTTATTTTTTAATAGATCAATAATACATACAACTTTCAGATAAGAGTTCATGATAAATTTAAATATCTCCTTATCTATTATTAATCCATAACGACTGTAAAATTCAGCTAAAAGTTAACGAATATTGATAGTTTGAATTGATATAGATATTTATAATGATTATACCTAATCTAATAGAGTAATTTGAAATTATTTTAATTTTGGGATCATTTCACTGGATATATAGCGTAAGAGCAAATGCCACAAGTATTATTTGGAGCAAGACGTATGTATCCTTGCTCTCCCCATGCAGTCCCCCAAGAATTTTTACACTTCCAGTACTCATCGGCATAGGTAGTCAACAGCACCATATGGTTCACACTTGTTCCACAATTGCTGAATATACCACTTGCGTAGGTTTGCCATTTGGTGGCATCAACAGCAACTGATACGGGCCCTAAATGAATAGCACTGACTAAACCAGAGCAGCTGCTCACATCAACATATTTAGATATTTTGAATGGACAGTTTATATTTTTGCAGGCTTCCGCTTTACCAGTGTATGGGTATTATTACCGAGTGCAAGCGCCTATATAACATAATCAATACCATGAGCTTCATAGTATATATAGCCTTTGTTTATTAGTCCGCCACTGCATCCATATACGCAGTCGATTAGTTGCTGTTCTGAGAATGTTTGTAGCTTTCCAGACGTCACAAAACTTAGTCCCTCCATTCCACCAATAGTCGCAAAAATTGCAGCTCCTCCACAAGCTCCTTGATTTTTAACTGGACTGACTGCTCCTTTTTTAGTCCAGTCAATGATTACTGCTTTCACAGGTTCATTCTCCAGTGTTCTATGAGCCTTATTGACACCAACCATGTTTGTATTTAAAAATCTTTAAGTGAACTCAGATTCAGTGTAAATTGAGAACTGATTAATGGCCATCTTATAGGTATTTTCTGGATTGGCGTTATGAACATTAATTTTTTCTAGATTGGATTAAAAAACATTCTTGCGGTAGAATTCCTAACTTGAAGTTTAAAACTCCATCATATATTTAGATTTCCATCGATCAAATTCAGGTGCTTCAGGTTCGAAATGCAATTTGTTGAGAGCATACAGCGATAAAACTAGCACGAAAATCATGGGAATAACTTATTTCATGATTTGTAAATATATAGTAGGATAATTAATCAGATCATTATTTCCTCTCATCAACATCTTTTTATGTCATTCAATGTCATTGATATACAGCTAGGGGAATTGATAATTTGCAATTGGGAATTAAAGAAAATAATTATTTTTCAAGATTTACAGCATATTGTTGATAGAGTTCAAAATTGTAAATAGCTTTTTTATCCAATTTCAGTTCAAAGAACTGTAATAATTAATGGAGAGAAATAAATCTTCAAGATAATCTAATAGTCAGCTTTTGAAGGAAGTTATGGCCGAGTTTGACATTGAAACTCAAGTTAACAAAATCGCATTTCGCTGCTTTAATGACCTCTTGCAAGCGTACTCCTCTTTAAATTAAGCAACCAGCAAACCTTTTAGTATATGAAAGAGTCAGAAAAGAAAATTATAGATTTTTAAGCAAGGCTGTGCAAAGCTGAAGGATTTGCTAGTAGTATCGAAGCTAACGTGACCAGCAAAATAGAAGTTACTAATAACCTAAATAAAAGGCTTTAAACTTTTGTAACTCCATAAATAATTTAGTCTTCTGAATTCTTTGCTTCTCTCAAGGAGAATGAGGGATTAATCCTAACCATGAGAAAAGATTATGATGGATTGGTCTCTTCTTCCCAGAAAAATACCTATTAAGTCAGATCTATAACTGATGATTTGAAAAAAAACTTTGACTAAATCAATCGCATTTAAACAAAACTTTAACAGCAAATGACGAGAGTGATTCATGAACATGGAGAATCGACTAAAAAATTACAGTAGCAGCTAGCAGAAGGTAGTTAATCTTATATAAAGGTCGAAGACAAGATGATCGTTTTATGAAACTACTGACTGAAGCTCGTGCTTAGTTTTTGGCAAAGGGAACTACTTTCGAAGAGGTAAGCAATGATATGACTCTTTACAAACATGAGAAAGAAACGATTTCAAACCAACTCGCTAATATTATGAGTGAATTATAAACCAAATTGCCTCGTAGCTAATATTTAGAAATGAGACTGCTGTTTGACAGTCAAATAGTCACAGTTCGTCAATATAATGAACGAAACATTAAATAATTGCAATTAAATAACAAGAATCAATAAATTAATTTGAAACAATCATTGCAGTAAATAAATTAAATCAGCAAGAGCAAATGGACAAAACAGTAAGGGACTAATTTACTTTTTCAGCAAAATGTCGATACCTTTAAACGATAATTTATGAGCAAAACCAATGAAATAGTAGAAAAATTATCTTAGATCGAGACAACTTTACAATCTTAATTTACAGCCCTTTCGAAGAAGCAGACTATGGAGAATTTATCTTTAACTGAAAAATTAAATCAACAATCAGTCAACATCGAAGGATTAACTAATCGCAGTTTTGATTTTTAAAAACTATTTTAGCAAACTGATGGTCAATTTCGCGAACTTACTACCAGTGTTAATGATATTTCGGATCAAATTACCCAACTAATGAAAGAAAATGATCAATAAAAGTAAGATCTATCCAAATTAGAAGCAGCATTTAAATTACAAGCAGCAACTGCAACAGCAACTGCAGTTTAAAATAAAATTGGGTAACCAGTCAATAGTGTAAACTAGTCTGCAATACAAATTCATATAGAATTATAAGATATTAAAAGGGATATGTCAAACCTGGTCGATAATTTATAGAAACTATCCGATAGCAATTAGAATATATAAAGAAGACTGGAAGAAATTAATACAAAACAAGAGGAAACTGTTGACAAAAATTAAACTCAAAATAAAATTACAGAACTGCATCGACGAATCAGTTAGGTCAGTATATAAATAATGAATAATATTCAGCGTTCATAAAATTAAAGTAAAACCTATACTGACGTCATTAAATCTTCAGTAGAGACAAAACTATAATCTTTAAACGAGGCTAATGAACAAATTAAAAGTATTAGACAAGCATTTGAAGATCAAATGGTTGATACACAAGCACTCAATAAAATATTATCAGAAAAAATGGAAAAAACTACTTCAATTCTCACCAAATTCAAAAGTGATCTTTTAATGAGAGTAGAAGGAATATGTAATTAACAACAGCGTCGAAGCCTAGAGGCAAAATAATCTCTCAAAACTATTGACGAAATTAGGAAATATTTAGGCAATATCACATAAATTCTTAACATCGTTCTATCTATCATTATATCAAAGGAGTATACTGAATAAAATGATAATAAAGAGACTGTGAAAATGTCGAGTTTGATAGAAGGATGGGTGCTTGAGTTAGACGAAAAAAGCCAAAAATATCGAGGATAATTAATTCAAAGGCGAAAATTGGCAATGGTTGGCCTTAACTATTTGATTTTTCATACCGATAAGATTAAGGGCAGTTTAATAGATTCAGGAAAAGATATATTCAATCGCATTATGGAGGAGAGTCAAGAAGTATTTACAGTCAGAAAAAGAGGACTATCACGAAAATTTGGATCAGAACTTCCTAAACTGCATTTCTGATATGAACAGTTCTGCAATGAATTATTGGTTGCTTTATGATCTTAGTTATCTCATGGCATCCTTAAAAATAAAGGATTAAAATAGTATTTGTGAATAATCTATACATTGGGCAATAATTTATCAATAAAGATATTTTTGCAGGGTAGGCATACGCATTAAGAGTGCTTGTTTGACTGATTTCAATTAAGGCATGACTATTCCATTGTTCCCTATACTATTGAATTATTTACTCAAATCGATATATTTAATAGAATCAGATTACATTTTCATTATCATACGTAAATATTCATTGCATTTATTTCCTTCTACGTAACATTTATAATTACCACATTCTATTGTTATTAAACTTACACAATTTAAAGAAATAATCACATCTGCAATAGCTGATAATCGATTGTGACCTGAGTCATTACAATTTTACTTATAATAAGAGTTTAAAGCCATTTTAAATTCATTTTTGAAAGGGTACGAATACTCGTCAGAAGATTGTTATCAAGCAAAAGCAATGTTATTTAATTGCTTTGCAAATATTGGAGAGATTCTAAAGAATGTATTTTATTTCCCGAAAGTGACAGATTCTTTAAGTTAGAAAATTGTATGGGAGAAATGACTTCACATATTTGTGGGGTATTATTATAGTTCAAAGCAAGACCTTCTATTTTGGTTTCTTCAATTGCTTTTAGAAACGAAATGATCTTATGAGAATTCACATACTAATGACCTGAATAGATTAGCATATACTAAAGTTCATAGTTCTATCTTATCCAATGGTGAAAATTTTCCAACCCAAGAATCCAAGAATTCTATCAACGCTTATATGTGCTTTAGGAGTAAAGTTTCGATAAAAATGTTGATTCTACCATTGCATCGGAATAAATCTTTTCTTTTATTATTAAAAAATGAAAGTATTAATTAATTATAATCCCAAAACTCTTTCTCTAACAAAGTGATTTATTTAATTTTAATAATCTTATTTTAATTGGATATTATTCCTAACAAAGAAATTGTACAAAAATTGCTGGAAGAATAACTTATAAGAGAGCATGTTAAATAGTCAACTATTCTTCTATAAAGAAAGTTTCAATAAATTATTATTATTATAAACTCCCTTTATAAATGCTTGAAGATTATTTACAAGGGTTCGCAGAGATAAAATAATTCCAAATTAACTCACCTAGTAAAATAAATTCCCAAAAAGACGAATTACTACTTTCTAATGAAAGAGCTAGCTTTACGAACCTATCATAAAACGAAGAATCAATATTAAATCTGTTAATTGCACCTTTTAAATAAACTAAATTTACCAAAAACCAGACCAACATATCAGAGGATAAAACTATTCTCAATGGAAGTTCAACTTTGAAAATCAGCGCAAAAGATGATGATATAATTCGATTGAAACAGATAATCGATAATAAAAACCATATTATTGGCCAACTGACTGAGGAGATGAGATAAATGAGTGATAAAATTGTGATTCTTTGCAAACATGGAACAAATAAATTCCAATAATTGAAGCAAAATAAATAGTATCATTGTACATCTCATAGAAAAAAATAATGCTTTAAGCCAGAGTCTCGAATAAACTACTAAAAGAATTTATAATTTCTGCAAAACAATAATAATTAATTATACAAGGAGTTAAGGTAATGCCAAAAATAGAGATAGTTTCTTAAAGTCCAGCTGAAGTAAAAATAATTAAAAACTAATGAGCTAGAGAAACAATTAAGGAAATTAAATAGTGAAAATTAATAACTAAAAAAGATCAATTTCCATTTAACTAGACAAACAAAGCGATTTCTCAATGATAGTCAAAAGGAAATCCATATTGTTTCTAAGATGAGGTAAATTATCGCATAAAAACTATGTCAAAAAGATATCAATTAGGAAAGGAAAGGGAGTAAGAATAATGGAAGGCGAAATTTACTTGATGATAAGAGCAAATCTGTTTCAAAAAGACATAGATAAAGATAGATTGAGACAACATTAACTAAGAAAATAAGTCTAATAAATTAAAATACGTCTTTTATGTCCAATACCTCTCAACGGAAAAATAACAAAGAAAAGTTTTATCGTCGTGATGAATGCTCCTCTTTTTCGAAGTCGATGAGTAGGCTAGGAAAATGATATATTCTATTGTATTTTGCTTTAATTTCATCATTAGTTTAACCATTATTGTATTTGGCATTATTTGTCCTTTTTTTCTTTAAGATATTGTATCTCAGTGGCAGATTGAAACATTAAAACATGAATTAAAATTTTCAAATTAAATTCATTAACACTATTATACAAAATAATGACTCTGAAACATTATTGTTTAACAATCATTTATACCTGATTTTAGAATTTATGGTTTGATTGAGTTTATTTTTAAATTAATTTTGGCCAATCGCATTTTCCTAATCTTTTAAATAACTGATAATATATTACACTAGATCTTGAGGATTCTAGTTAATAATTTTGATCATCATTTTGCTTAGAATTGGGTTTATATGCTTATTTATGTAATCTAATTATTCTCCGATTTCATCCTGCACAATTTTATCTCCTTTTTCTAATTTTGGGGACTATGCCTCATCATAAAGTTTGGGAGATTGTTCTGAATTTTTGCGCATCGATTTTGTTTCGCTTTGCAGGGAGTATGATGACAAATTCATTTAAAAAATCAAATATTTATACACTTCATAATTATTTTCATAATAATTATTTTTATCATTCGTTTATTTCAGTCAATAGGCTAAATAGAACCAGTAATCCTCCGATACATTTGATTAATGTTTCTGAATTCATTATTATACTATCATGGAAATAGCTAATATATAGATTACACAACAAAATAGACTAGAATAAATAAAATTGGATCATCAATTTTTCACAAAATTAGATTTAAGCTAAGAAACTACCATTTTTAAAAATTTATATTTGCCTGATGCATCTTTAAGGAATTTATTCTGGAAAATCTTTTCTATTGGTTGGCCTGTATCACACTCATAACATGATTCAGTATACGCTTATTTACACTTTAGGCAATAAGTGTGTCCACACATAGCCAAAGTAATGGGTGTGGTCGGTAGTTCCCCACAAAAAGCACAATTAAAGTAAAATTAAAGCGATTTCTAAATAAATAAAACAATACAATAGCGGAATCTATCTTTTGAAGAGAGTCATTGATTAAGTGAGAATTTTTATCATTGATTTTTTTATTATTTTCCAAAACTTAAAGATTCAGTTCTTTCATGATTTACGCATTTTCTTTGATCTTAACCTATAAATTTCTTTTTTAGAGATCAAGAACAAAAATTCTATCATTTAATTATGTATTCCTATCTCTAAGAGCACTCAGCTGTGATTGAAGATCAGTGATTGTTTCTTTTTGTTATTAAATCATTTCTTGATATCTTTGCATGTTCTTTTTAGCTTATTCGAGATCTTTCTTGGCTCGGAGCATTTCTGCAGTTTTTAGTTTCAAGGCTATCATATCTCTCTTTTATTTTTATATATCTTATATTAATTTCTCTATTTGAGTCTCTAGATCTTTTTTTATTTTGAGCAGTTGGTCATTTGATTTCTATATTAAAATGAGGGCCTAGGTCTTTTATTAAAAAATGGCGATATATTGACTATCTTCTGTTGGCGGTTGGATACTCCTTATCTATTTGTCCCTTGCGAAAACATCTCTTTCCTATCCATTAATAATAAGTTTCTCGTCAATTGAAGCTTTAATTTATTTCATTTGTATGATGAGCTCATCATTCAAGCGAACATATTTATAAAATCCTTCTCTGATATGGTTATGACTTTTTTATGATCCTTCCTGTATAAACTCATCAAATTTTTAATATTTTTCCTAGCATTAATTCAACTGAGTTTTATAGGCTTCGATAATCACTTTAAGTTTGCGTATTTATTAAATTTTGGCGACGATTGCTAAGTTGACTACATCAGCAATTTTAATGTACCCTTCAATAGTTCTGCGTAAATCTAATTAGTTGTCTTGCATAATTTTATATCTCCCTTTCAAGTAAATATTTTATTCACCTTGATGCTTATAATACAATTATTTGTCGACTAAATTTTATTTTAACAGGATTTTTGCAGATTTTTATTATTAGAGGTCTTCCTTTAAATTTTAAATATTCTCCTATTTTTTAATAATTTATTATTCCAATTCATTGCAGCGAACTCTTTTGAGATCTAATTATGTAGTTTTTTGGTCGCAAACAATGTTTAGATGATCTCTTTCAATCGTAATTTTGGATAAATTACCTTTGATATTGGTTATTTGTTTGATGTAGTCGTTTTATCTTCTATTATAATCTTCCATCTTCCTTGATAGATCTAAATTAACTCTTTCGAAATAGGCTATTCTTTAATGAAGCTATTGCTATCTGGGCTTAGTGTTAGATATTTGCTTTATGAATTCCTCTCGTTCCTTGTCTCGTTATTTCACCTTTTCTTCAGCCTGCTTTCTCATCAGTTTTTATATTCGAACTTGTTCCTCTAAAGATATAATTCTACTTTTAAGAGGATCCAAATCCTTTAATAATATTTTATATTTTTATATTTTTCCTATTTGTACTTTCATTTTTTATAATTCCGAATCCTTCTTCTAAAGAGTTGACTCTAACTCCCTGCATTTATCTGAAAGATTATCTTTAATTATATTTAACTCCTCCTATTTTCTAGCTAGGGTGCAAGTCTTCCCCCTTTCAAATTGGAGTTAATTTTATAACTGCTTCAATTTTTTTTAAAGGTATAATTGGCGATGGCTATGTCCCATAATTTGCTCCTTTGTCTTAGAATTTTCTAATCTTTCGCTGATTGCTGTGTTCATAACTGTCTACAGATTTATTTTTAGTTTTTTAATTTCGAATTCTTTTGCCAAGACCTGACTTTTCTCTTCCTACAGTCGCCCATTTTATCGTTTTATGGTCTATATATTTAAAAATAGTACTGATTCTCGCTCGCCGATAATGTTCATTACTGACAACTGTCTCGATAAAAGGTTCGAGGTATTTTTTTCTTTAGAATTTCTTTTGTTTATTGGAGCTGTAAGCACGCGAGATCTCATTTGAATAATAAATTTAATATTTTTAATGGCCCATCAAACTGGAAATTAAATTGGATAAATATTTTTACAAGGATAAATTCTTATTAAGCTTCTTTAATTGGTTTCTCTTTCGATCATTATGATTATAGATAAAAATAATTCATTCAATTAAATCTCTAAATTATTATTATTATAAAATATTAATATGAAGTATTAAATGAATCAAAAGGTGTTCATCAAAGTTCTTTCAAGGGTGGGATTAACTGCTTGATTGCTGATACAGATTCGCGCCTCAGTATCAAAGTAATTATCAGAACCACAGGAAATGCATTTATTATATTTTATATTAAACAGGGGCAAAGAAGGAGGACAAATGATGCACATATCTGTTGTAGCATCATAGAAGGGAGAAGAAGAGGGACAGATTTGAGTGCCATCGATTAATTTTGCATTTGTCAAATTTATGAGCGCTATGTAATTACCATTAAAGTAGATATTAGGATTTGTCAAATCACTGACATATCTTTGCTGCTTGTATTCACATAAACGATTTTGTATGTTGAATTGTGTTTCCGAAGAGCAATTTTGACAGGCTGATTACTTGAAATTAAAATAGGATGGAAGATTGCAGGAGATGCATGAGAGCCCATTGAAAAAGGGAGTGGAAGACTCACAACTCGCCAGAGATGAGTTATAAGCTGGAATTTGGAACATGAAGTTAGTAGAGTTGACAATATTGCTATTTTTAATTGGGCCTCCTTTGGCTACCTTGGCTGTGCAGCCCTTTAGGGTTGCATCAAATTGTTAGTTTTGGGCGCATAGCTCGCATTGACGAGTTGAGAAATTGAAGAAGTTGGGTAAGGAACAATTGATGCAGTATTGCTGATTGGAAAAGGGCTTATCCTGAGGACAACTGGTGATTATCCTTTACTTTGCATTGGTAATTTATAGAGGACTGCCGACATAATTTGATACTCCATTGAGGTCACTTGTATAGTATACTTTGGAGATATCAACAATGCATGATTGGCTCTTGGCATCAAAAAGGTAGTTTTTCTGGCACTGACTACAAACATTTGAAGTAAAGTTGAAGTAAAGAGGGGAGCTGCAGCTTATGCAGTTAACACCATTGAAATAGGGAGTTTATGCCTTGCAAGTTTGTAGGGAGTTATCGTTCGTGAGAACTGCTCCAACATAGTTACTCCCAACTAACTATGAATTATACTTTAATGGTTGAGTGTTGGTAATTTTGCATACTCTGTTCGTAAGATCAAAACTCATGCCTTAGTCACAGGTGAGACAGACCAAACTAGAATAATCAAAATAATTGGGCATTGTGCAGTTAATGCAGTTGTTTCCATTGAAGTACGGCGTAGAAATCGAGCAAGCAGTTAGATTGACTATGAAAGGTGTTGTGCCAATGTAATTCTCGGCTGAAGGATTAGAGTTCTTGAGAATGGTCTCTCCATTGTTTGTGGTACATTGGTGTATACTTGAGTTCACATTACTATTTGGCGGACAAGTAGAACATCGTTTGAGTGATATGTCATATAACACTGGGCAGACAATGCAGGTGTTCATTTCATTTAAATAGGGAGTTTAATTTGGGCACGCCTGTGCATTAGGAACAGCTTTTTTCTTGTTGATTTAGTCCTTGTAAGACGAAGGGTTCACTTTGCCGTAGATCCAGTTATTGCCTGAGTTCTATAGATTACTATAGTACACAACTGATGGGTTCTCTACACTACTTTCAACCTTTTTAGGCTAACGTATGCACAGCTGCTTCATTTCTTCCTTGAAGTTATCCCTTTATATCTTTATCAAATTCAGCACATTATTAATTTCCACCGTTTGCGGGCACGCGCCTATGTTGTCTATTTGTCCTTACAGTTGCTGTTCTGAGGTTAATAGCTGACTGTAGTTGTTGTTGAGCTAATTATAATTCTCCGCACTTATTGGTGTGCAGTTCCAACTGCGCAGATCATAGGGAATGTAAGCCTTTGAGATGGATGAACTGATCTGCTGTCTTACCTCATTGCATCCTTCAGTTATGACTTCCAGAGTCAAAGTATTAGAAGAAGCAAAGGCTTGAGAGGCGTTGATGGTTTGCTGAGCAAGATTGATACTCGATTGAATGCCTTGAGTTAAATTGGCGAGTATGTTGGTCAGTTGGTTTCTATAATCATCTTGAGGCGTGGAGATGACGATACAAAGAAAGCAGTATGCGGCTATGAGTGTCGTTAACATTCAAATATAACAGACGTATTTATTACACTCTGCGATACCTATTTAATTAAGTGTCCGTATTCAGAGTAAAAATAAGATAAGGGAGTAAACATCGATTATCGACTCGTCAATTGTTTGCAAACCCAACGGTAATTAAGGTAATTTTTGCTTCTTAATAATAAATTTTATTTTTTGATAACATTTATCAGCCATGACTATGCTTTGGAATAAAAATTAATGGTATTATATATAAAAACAAGTGAGGGATACACGTATCAAGCCGGGGAATTTATTAGCAAAAAATACAGCAGCACTCTGAAGACTTTGATAGACGATGATACAATGACAATTAAAAGAAATCTATAAATTACAAATTACAAATCATCAACAGAAACATGATTTCGAGCAAAAACAGCTGAATGGCACTAATTTGAGCTCCAGATTCTTATTATCTTTCCAATCAATTATGTAAATTTAAGTCTACATGAAGTGATAATAATCTTTAACTTTTCTTTCTTATAATTAATTGAAAGAAGATGCAACCCAACGCAGATTAAAAATTAACTGCTCTTGAACAAAAGACTGAAGCTTTATCTCAAAGAATAGACTTACTCTAAAATCCAAATCGATAGTTGATGAATAGAACTTCAGATAATTTGTTTTCACATCAACACTCTCTTCAGCAGTCTTATCAACAGCAGTACCACCAGCCTTATCAACAGCCGCTTCCTCCAATTACTTATAGTCAAGTTCAAACTTATTCAGTTTATCCTTCTTCTTCTCGTGGTATCATTGAGCCGACAGCAGCAGTCATCGTAAATAGTAGAGGATGGTAAGCCTGGTCTTGTTGCATGTTCTGGTTTGGCCTTTTTCATTTACTGGGAGGAATTGGTATGATCATACCTGGATTTATTATTCTTCTCTCCGAATCTAATGATTGTCCAAGTCCTTATATTTTCAACAGCGGTCAATGTTGTACCTATAGCAATGGGTATGATAATAATCTGAATTCGTGTTACTCTCCTCCTGCTTCAGTTCCTGGACTTGCACTTACCAGTGCTGGAGCAGCAAGTGGAATAGTTGGAATGTTTCTTCTTATTTGGGCATGCAGGTTTTATCGGAATAACAATAACACTTGCTGTCCATGTTGTTGAATGATCTTATTTGGGATTATTTTCTTAGATATAAATGTTATAGGTGAGGATAATAATTTGTTGCAAGAATTAAGACCAGGACGTATTTGAGAAAACCTAACCTATATAAACATTAGAATTTAATAAAATTTGAAAAATGGAGGCTGACCTACGAATTGCTTGAAAGTTAGTAAAATGAGTAAAATGAATAATTTTTCTTGATTTTTTTAATAAATAGATCTCATTT
>Ga0302280_1001798_pt1 | contig 17238 bp, 16 predicted proteins | sample III_Fen_E1_1_FD_198771 | JGI IMG/M metagenome (GOLD analysis project Ga0302280, IMG submission 198771) | Peat permafrost microbial communities from Stordalen Mire near Abisko, Sweden - III_Fen_E1_1 | ecosystem: Environmental > Terrestrial > Soil > Wetlands > Permafrost | place: Sweden: Abisko... | reverse complement strand
GGGACTCATGAGTTTTCCAAAAACAATAGAAACCGGATATAAAGTAAGTTTGGGAAATTTCCAGAAGAACTTACCTTCAGAAAAACTAAAAATGCTGGGCCAAATATTATCCAAATAAATCGGGACGATCGGGGCATCGGCATGCTTCATGATATGCTCAAAGCCTTTATTAAATGGCAACATATTGCCTGTTCGGGTTAACTCCCCTTCAGGAAAAATACAAACCAATTCTCCCTTTTGAATAGCTTCTCGGGCTTGGGCTAAAGCATGAACAATAGATTTAGGACCTTCTTGATTATCAATAGGAATCACCCGGGCAATACGGCAAATAAAATGAATGAACGGTACATTAAAGATCTTGCGATGCATGATAAAGCGCACAGGCCTTTTTAAAACCGCCGCAATTAAAACCGCATCCAGATAAGAAATGTGATTAGAAATTAATAAGGCTCCCCCTTGCTCAGGAACATGCTCAGACCCTACCACCTTTAATTTGTAAACAATATGCACCAGCAACCAATTAAGCAGCCTGATAAAAGCAATAGGAAGCTTGATTAAAATAAATGCCGTAGCGATCAAGGCTAATGCAGAACTGATTAAGAAAATATGATTGGAAGCGATGCCCCATTGCCCACCGACTAACCACATGAATCCACCGGCCAAAAGAGAACCTGTGGCTGTGACAATGCCAAGCACTGATAAATACATCCCTCGATATTCTTTAGGAGAATATTGCTGAAAGAAAGCATTGAGTGGTACGGTGTATACACCTCCGCATAAACCCAGGATGAATAAAAAACATAAAACCACCACAAAATTGCTGCTAAGTCCCAAAAACAAGGTCATCACAGCAATACCCAAAGCACCAAGAGGAACAAGTCCCAACTCAACCTTGCCTTCAGAAGCCAACCCAGCCAAGACACTGCCTAATGCAATCCCTAATGAAACCGCTAATAACAATCCGCTAATTTGAACTTGCCCTGCATGTAAAACATGCGGCCCCCAGACTAATATATTCATCTGAAAAATCGATCCGATAAAATTAAAAAAGGCCAGGGCCATCATCGTCAAAAATAATCCCTGATCTTGATAAATCCCCTTCAAGGCAAGACCAAATTCTCCATAAATATTCTTTTCAACAAAAACCTTCTGACCCGTTTCAAGCTTAATTAAATTACTGACCAGAAAACCTATCACCATCAAAACCGTCATCAATACGCCCACCATATATAATTGATGATGAAAGGTATTAAATAATATGCCCCCTAAGGCTGTTCCTAAAATAATTCCGACAAAACCTGCCATCTGCATGAAGCCATTGCCATTGGATAATTCATCCTCATTTAACATCTCCGCCAAGAGTCCTGATCTAGAAGGTCCAAACAAAGCACTGCCCACTTCAAACAAAAACAAAATTCCGCTTAAGAACCAAAGATTACCTAGAAATAAAGCCCAGCAGGCGATTGCGGCCATCACGACCTTGGCCCCAAACATCACCACAATCACATTACGCTTATAAAAACGATCCGCTAAATAACCACCAAAAGGTGAAAACACTACAAAAGGTAGGATAAAAAGAATACCGATGATGCTGACAAAGCGAGCTACTTCCCCAGCGCTTAACAAAACCTGTATCGCATAAAACGAAACAATGATTTTAAAAAGATTATCACTAAAAGCGCCCAAGAATTGGGTCGTGACCAATGCTTTAAAGGATGCTGATCGGCATGTGCGGGGTTCCATTTATGCTCTCCTTTGATTGAGCCATTTCTGCAAGAGACCAGTTAAAACCTTTTGCTCCTCCACAGAGATATGATCGGCCAAATCATGCAATTTTTTGTCATACCCTGGCCAGATTTGGTCTAATAATTGAGCCCCTTTGATTGTAATGCTGACCAGATTAACCCTGGCATCTTTTTTATTGGTAATTCTCTTCAAATATCCTTTGCGTTCTAAGCGCTGGATGGCCCTTGTCATATTGTGAGCCGTCACCATTAACTTCTGCCCTAAATCCACCTGTGAAATTCCATGAGAGCCACCTTGATGCTTGACTAACATCAATATGTTCATATCTGTAGGCGTTATATCATGATCCTTTAGGTAAGTATCAATAATATTGATCATGGAGATATACACAAGCCCAATGCCATAAACCATTTCCTCATGGTATTTACCCTTGCCAATCTCCACCCCTACCTTTTTAAACTCTTCCTTAGAACCTTTTAGCGTTCTCATACCCCACCTTTCATTTGTTTGCAATTGCAACTAATCCTACACAAAATATAGCACTTGTTTCTTGCAAATGCAAATAATTATTTTCAAATATATGAGAATTTAATAAAGCACTCTGATTAAAACCCTGTAATACCCACTTGAATATTGCGAAATGCCAGGCCAGTTATTATCGTTTGCAACATATCCATTTGAAGTACTAATACTAATAGTTGTAGATGAAACATTCTGTATAACAGCTCCGTAATCTGATTTATTAACATGCACCTGGCTTTGAACCCCTTGCATATTTGAACCTTTGGAGTCTGTAGCAAACCATATCTGTACCATCAGGTTAATAGAATTAAGATTATGTGTTAAAGTATAAATTTGCCCATGTGTAACAGGAAACCAACCGCTGTCATAGTATAAGGATTGTGTAGTGTCTCCTGGTGGTGGAACGCTACTGGAAACAGTCGCCCCACTGTATGAACTTGTTGGCAGTTGGTTTGTTATAAACACCTGACTCCCATTCATCACCAGTGTACTTACTGTGAAATCAGAACCGTTGATTGAAGCGGTATAAACATTTCCAAATGGATTTGTTGCATTCCATCCTGCTGGCAGAAATCCTGTAGTCTCAAGATCAGTTGCCGGGAGCGTCCCTGTCGGGATAATTGAAGTTGGCCAAGAATTATTCTTTACATAATAAGCTAAAGCAGCATTTTGTATGGCATTTATATCTAAGCTTGTCTTTTGAGCTGCTTTGTTTAGAAAATCCCGAGTTAAAGAAGGCGCTAATGCCGTTAAAACAGTCGTCAAAAGAATGATGACTATGGTCATTTCTAAAAGAGTAAATCCCTTTATATCAGTCTTAATTATATTTTTTATCATAAAGCAATTTTGCTGAAAAATGAAAGGGTACTGTAGACGTAATGCTTATATTGTCTTGCTTTCCAATAGTCGTTATTTGAAACAATGATCCTATGGGGTTACTCTTTACGATTCCGGTTGGAATTAAATCTGAAACTGAAACCATATTGCTTGTACAACTTAACTGATAATAAGTTTTAAATACACTGGAAGTAACGGCTAGAGGCATGTAGGTCGGGGCTAATTGATTTATACTTATAGGGCAACTCCCCTGATTATTGGAATAATCAATTGTTGCTTGAATAATCGATTGCATTTCAATTGTTGTTCTTATCAAATTCGCAGATTGCAAACGACCCATATTGACAGTAATAACGATTGATAATATACAGGCTATAATCGTAACGACTGCCGTTACTTCCAACATTGACGCTCCATTTTTATTTAGAATCCGGCTGTCCATGTGGAGGTACCTGATGTATATGATGGTGTCGTTTGTGTAAAATTAGACACTGCTGTTGATATTTGTCCTTGAATAGATGAAGGAACCCCAACAAACGAAATATCAACATAATTGGCGTTAGCATCAGGAGCTATAGCAATTGATCCTCCCCACGGATTACTTCCAGCGGCCTTTACTGGCAACATATTATTTGCAGTTAAATTAGCCAAAGAAATAGTCCCAATAGTTCCTCCAGTATATGTTCCTCCATTAGCAGAATAATAATTTGTAGCCGCTGTTTGTAGAGCCCTTATTGTTGAAACTGCACTAGCCACCTTACTATTATTCTGTGCTCCGGTAAACGCTGGTAAAATTGCGCTTAAAATGGCCGCAATTATGACCATCACAACGATCATTTCTATTAAGGTAAAACCATCTTGATTGTTGAATTGTTGCGTTCTTATCATATTTTTTCTCCTTTTTTGTTGGTTGGTTTATTTAAAAACACCTGCCCCAAGTTGGTTCATATTTTCATAAATTGGTAAAATAAAAGCAGCTAGAATCATCCAAAGGAATGAAGCAGCCAATATCAATAAAATTGGCTCGACCATGGCAATCATCGCTGCAATTGATTCTTTACTTTTTAAATCGTAATATTTATAAATTCGCTCAAAATATTGAGGTAAATTTCCTGACGCCTGCCCCTTTGTTAGATTTTGATACACAAAAGCAGGGAAAAACGGATCTTGCTTGAAAGCATCCCCCAAAGCGGCCCCTCTATAAATACGCTCACTGATTAAAACTAATTTTTTAGTTACGTAACTTTTGTTTGCTTGATGGATGTTTGTTATTGTTTGAATAATATTTATTCCGCTGCGTTGGTAAACGTAAAGATTCATAAAAACTTGAGCCAATTCCATATTCTTCATTAATGAACCGATCATTGGAATTTTAAAAATGAATTCCATTAACTGTTCACGATTGTTATCCCACAAATATTTAACAAGATAAGTGAAGCCAAGCACACAGATAAGCGCTACCCACCAATACTCTTTAATAAAATTTGAATAACTAATTAAAATGAAGGCATAAAGATTATTACTTGCCGATGGCGGTAGGAATTGCTTTAATTGAGGCACTAAGGTAACAGAAATAAAAACAGAAACACCCGTTAAAGAACAGAATATAACCCCCGGATAAATAAGCGATTTTGTTATTTTATTTTTATTTTCATTCTTAAATTTGAACAACTGTGACAATAATTCAAGTAATTCTGGCACATTGCCTGTTTTTTCAGCGGCACTTAAAGTTATAGATACAATTTTGGGGAAAATCTTAGTATTCTCAAAAGATTCTTCTATTGTCCGACCGTCATTAATAAAATTCTCAATTTTCTTTAATGCTTCTTTTAATACATTATTTGAAGAGGTTTCATTGAGTGTACTTATTGATTCATTAATCGAAGATCCACATTTTTGAAGATCAGCGAAATCTTTGAAAAACATTCCTAAAGCATTTAAAGATAATCTTTTATTTTGAAATATACTTTTTATCAAAGCTAGATAATCTGGAGAAATACTCATGATTTCAAGGCCATAGACGATAGCTTGATTCTTAACATCCTCAATATCCCCCTCAAGAGTCTGTTTTATTTCTGAACGCTTAGCTGTTAAAGCTTCAATTTTCCAGTACATGCCCTTATCCTAAAATTCGGATCGCTTCTTCAATGGAAGTTTCTCCCTTGAGAATCAACAATTTCATATCATCAGCCATTGACTTATATGTCCCCCTTTGCCTTAATAAAGAATAAATATCTCCCAAGGCATTACTTCCTATAAGTTCTTTTATTTCATGATCTATAAGCAAAACTTCAGCAACTACTGTTCTGCCCATATACCCATTGCGGCATTGTTGACAACCATTGGCTTTAAAAACTGGCTGAGTTCGCTCAGATAGATATTTTGATTCATAAGCTTTTAGCTTATCTTTATTATCAATAGATGAAGATTTACAAAAAGGGCAAAGCTTACGCACCAACCGTTGGGAAACGACACAGACCAAGCAACTCGCAATATTGACCATATCTACTCCCAAATCTTTTAATCTTAAGATGGCTGAAACAGGATCATTGGTATGTAGTGTTGAGAATATTTGAAGTCCTGTATTGGCCGCACGCAAAGACTCCTCTGCAGTTTCCCTGTCTCGAATCTCACCAATCAGGATCACATTCGGGTCTTGACGTAAAAATGCCCGAATGGCCATTCCAAAAGTCAAATCTTGCGTCTGATCAACTTCGACCTGAGACATTAATGAATGGGTGATTTCAACAGGGTCTTCAATGGTAAGAATCTTTTTAGATATTGATTTTATCTGATTCAAAACTGCCGATAAAGTTGTCGATTTTCCACTGCCGGTGGGACCTGTCACTAAAATTAATCCGTGAGGAACAAGAATAGCTTGATTGATTAATGCTTGATTATGTTCTGAATACCCTAAACTTTCCAAAGGAATAGACGCCCTACATTTGTCCAAAAGTCGCAAAACAATGCTTGGGCCCTGAATGGTAGGGATTTGTGAAAATCTGACGTCCACGGTCCGTGCCATCTCTTTAAACTCATGATCAAATCTTCCATCCTGAATACTGTAATCACAAGGATTTCCTTTGCACTTTGTTAAAATAATATTAGCCAATTTTGAAATATATTCCGGCTTTAAACAACTAATCGGTGTTAATAAGCCATCGATGCGAAAACGGATATCTGTTGTCTTTCCTGTAGGCTCAATGTGAATATCGGTACTCCTGGTAATAATGGCTAAATTAATGATGCCATTAAGCCAAGATGCTAATGAATCAATCCCCTCCGATTTAAAGCTTTCAATCTCTGAAAGCAATTTATGCCTATTTTGCTCTAAAACAATTAAATCCAAGGCATTCCTGATATCACTTTCAATCCCTATATAAAAATTCACTCCCTTATTACCAAAATTGTTCTTAAGGAAATCAGTGACTTCAACATTATCTATATATGAAACAATGAATGACGGAACATGACCATTCTTTAAAGGAAAAATCTGATGCACAGAAAAATAATCTAACCCAACCTGCTCAATGGCCCTGTAATCAGGGATATAATCACTAGTAAAGAATTTCCAACCAATCTGCTTTGATAAACAAACAGCTAATGCGTAATCGTTAATAAACCCGTGATGCTTTAAGATAGAACCCAAACGATTCTTAGGGTTCGTTCTTTTATACTCGAGACAATGATCCAGCTGCTCTTGCGTTAAAAGCTTGTCTTGTATAAGTAATTCTCCAATTTTTGATAACATGGGTTATTCCGGCCTATACTCAATGGTTTTAGTTAGCTCTTGGGGAGCACTAAAATGCAAGGTCACACTAGAATCTGAAATCGTCAGAACTTGAATACTATCAGTTGGGCTAGATTTCTCTTTAACTTGAAAATTAACCCCAGCGATGGAAATAATAGCCTCTTTTTTAATGCTATCCCCTCCAATGTATTCCACCTTGACCTCAGGCAGAATTCTTTGACCATCAATCCCGGGATCTTTATAACCACCCATATTATCCATTTTCAATTTATTAATCTCGGCAAGGGCTTTTTCTTGTTCAAGCTCTAAATTAGTTTGTTCAAGTTTGTTTTTTAAATATTTGGTCTGTTTCTGCTCTTGACGGTCACGATCAAGTTGTTGTTGAATAGCCATATCCTCATCTTGAGAAATATTCAATATTGACTCATCTGGAAAATTTGTTTTAACCAAAATATCTTGATTTGATTCAATCGGTCCCGAAGATTGAGAGTCCTCTGATATTGATGAATCAATTTTAGGCAAGAATCTTAGAATAATAACGCCAATAACAAGCATGACAAACAAGCCTGGCATTAATATTTTCTTTAATAAAAGCCTTTTAAATTCCATACACTTCTCCTTTTACAATTAAATTGTTATTATCTTTGCTTATTTCCGTAGCCATAAAATCAGTATTCTTCTCTAATAAATGGATATCATCTAATACGGCTCCCATATCAGTTTCTTTAGAAAACTTATCGATCACCATCCGAAGCATCAAGCCCTTAACACCTTTGTAAGGCGTATCCACATATTGAGCCGAGATATCTTCTGTATCTTTATTATCCTCTAATTGAACGTTCATATTTGTCCCACTGTAACTTTCTAATGTCCTGATTTGATTAATAAGCAATATATACGCGCAAGCCAACGGCACCGGAGCAGATCTATCCAAGAAAACTTTACTTTTAATCTCCTGTTTAATGTCATCGTTCTTGGCTTTAAGTTGGTAAGATTTTTCTCGTAAATTGCCAAGCTGTCTTTTAACCGTCATTCCCCCATTGACAAAAGTAATGAATACCACTAATGAAATTAATATGATGATTTTGTTCATAAGGTTATTCTTAAAAGCTTTTCCTGCTGATTATTTACAAAAATATCCTTTATATCCGCACTTTTTAAGATCCTGAGCTTGGGTATAGGTTCAAAAATCTCTCCACTTTCTGCTAATAATGTCATTTCCAAATCCCAATGATTCGATTTAATGAATTTAAAAGAATCAATTTCATAACTCGGAGGTATTAAATCAATAACAGAAAGATAGGCGACTCCATAATTTAGAATTTTATGCCGTCTTATATCTTCTCTATATGTTTGTCTGTCTATCAACCGCAACTGTTCAACCAACCGTTCGTTGATCATTTTAAGATAATCATACCGATGACTTACATGCTCCCACTCAAACTTAGTAATAATAAAGTAAAACAACCCTATGGCAGTTACCGCTATGGCAAAGACTGCTGTGACAACATTTTTCTTTATCTCAATTTCTCTCCGCCGTTTTAAAATCTCTTCTGGAAGCACATATTTAATTAATGTATCCACTTCCTTCAAACCCTCTAAGGCAGGATAAGGGACATTAAAATATTCAATAGAGAGCTTTTCTTCATACTTAGCAATTTCATTGGCCAAGGCTTGATTATTTACAAGTATCACAAAATCCGTGTTCTTCTTGCTTAAATGCTCCTCATTCTTCTTAAAAAAATCAATTTGCGAACGCTTAATCTCAGGCAGGATATCTTCACCATTATTAGTAATGACTCTCGTTCGGCTAAACTTTAACCCGTCAAATACCGTAACCAATCTTTCAGTTCCAAAATCATCTACAAAGACAATTGATTTATTAAGATCCACCTTCTTATTAATAAGGGTATTGCGTAAGGCGATGCCATATGGGATAAATGACTCAACTTTCTCCGGAGATATAAAAGTGTACACCTCTCTTACCCTTTGTTCTTTTATTCCTATAACTTGAAAAAGATTATCATCAATTCGTTCATCCTGAATAATATAAGCCTCATGTTGATAAAGCTCCTTAAACTTACGTACCAGTAGACTATCCTTCTTCTCTACTGGGTTTTCCATAGCAGCTGCAATAATAATATCCACATCCACTACACAAATATTCGCTTCTTCGATAGGTTCAACAATATCTTTTAGATTATCATTCTTATCGATTCGATGGACATTGATGCCATCACTTAGAAATATTTCATTATTAAATAATAAATAGTTCATAAATTTTTGATCAGACTTTTAGGAGTGATGATGATAACCAATTCAGTTTTCTGACTTGATTTCCCTTTATATTCAAATGCATTGCCCAAAAATGGTATTTTATCTAAGTATGGAATCCCTTGGTTTGAGTTATTGATGGTCGAACTAATAAGACCTCCTAAAATCAAAGCTTTATCTGGCTCAACACCCACATTGGTCGTAATACTTTTGGTTGAAACTTGCGGTTCCTGAATCGTCAAGCCATTTCCAACAGGCACATTTGTCATAGAATCAAGAGTGTTCAACGCTGCTGAAATATTCAATATGGTTTTTTTCTCTTCAATCTTAGCTTCCAATCTCATTGTTAAACCATCCGACACTTGTGAAGTTGTCACACTAGATTGAGCAATATTATTCCCAATAATTTGTCCTGTTCCTGCAATATATGGGATACTCGTCACTTCCTGAATGATACAAGGGAACATATTAGATACTGTTATAGAAGGTTTGCTCACAACATTCACAGTACCCATCGAATCCAATGCTTTCACAAGCATGGACACCCCGCCGCCGTTGGTCCCACTGGTGGAACTTGGCCCCGTTGCCGCCAAACTAAAAAGTTGACCACTTAAAAACCCCTGAGCAGAAAAATTAGTACTCGCGGTGATATTATTAATGCCTTTAATGCCTGTAGCGATAGCGTTCCAATCTATGCCAGTCTCATGATCACTTGATAAGGTTACTTCCAAAATTTGAATCTCAAAGCTTTGTTGTCGACCCAAATTCTCATTGATGCTTGCAACCAAATCGCTTATCCTATCCAACACCGCAGGTTTATCCGTCACAATGATTGATCCGCTTACCTTATTAAGAGAGTAACTGCCCATTTGGGGAGTTATCATTGACTTAACATTGCTCTCCAAATCGGTCCATAATGAAAGCTTAGGCGAAGTGTTTTCGTAATAAATCTTTGTCCCAACTTTAATATCTTGATTTTGAGTATTGTTCGCTGTATTACTATTATTATTGTTACTGCTATCAGCGAAAGATTCGTTAGAGGTCTCGTCAGTAAACGTTTGATCCACGGAAGGCATGGTGATATTAAAAATCCTTGTTTCTGTTTCAGTTATTATTAAATCTTCCTGTGAAACCTTAAAACCATAACCAAATTTATACAGCAAGCTTTTTAAGGCCCGCCAAACCTCTATATTCTCAAGATTGATGGATGTCATTTGAGAATCAATATCAGGGGTCGTGATAACGTTGTATCCGGTTACTAAAGAAATTGTTGAAAGGTAAATCTTAAGTGGTAAATTATTACCTTTTAACGTGATTTTCAAATTTAACGCTGGTGGAAGTTTGTCGGAAGCGGGCTGGACAATAAACTCTTTTTTCTCTATGACTGATTCTGGCACTAAGTCCATTTTTGATGCTATTGTTTTATCTTCACCTTTGCCTAAAGATGCCGGCTCAATCATCTTATGAATTGTTAGTTTTGTATAAAAATCATCTTTAGCAATACATCTTAATATGTACTCTTCCCCCGAAACACCATTCACGGTAATTTCTGCCGTTTCCGTATCAGTCGGCATTAATTCCAATGTGTTGGGTGCTTTTTCATTCCTTTGGATAACATAAGTATCAGCATCAAAACCTCGTATCACACCAATGATAGCTTCTGGAAAAATGATGTTAGTCACATGGTCTTTCTTAACATGCACATAAATCTCTTTACCGTCATAGAGATAGTCTTTAATTTCTGCTTGCGTAACATGTGAGAATATTAATGAAAATAAGATAATTAGAAGTAGCTTTTTCATAAATTACCCCGTGAAATTGATTGTTGAATTAAAATGAGTATCTCACATTATTGATTATTTGTCAACATTAATTGATAATTATAATATATTTATAAGTTTATATGTTGCAGATATTTATAATTAAATGATAAAAATTATGAAAAGAAATAAATTAATTATTTGATGAAATGACAATAATATCGGAAATAATGTTCTTAACTACCTAACACTTGCTTGAGAGCCATCATGAGCTGCGGATTTACTGCGGAACCTAATTCTTCGGCCTTTTGGGCATCTACCCAAGCCTTATCAAATTCTTTTAACTGATAATAGGCCACTGCCCGGTTATTGTAGGCTAACGCTAATTGCGGATTTATTTCGATGGCCTTGGCGTATTCTGTCAGGGCTTGTGAAAAATTGCCTTCTTGGGCGAAGGTAAGTCCACGATTATTGTAGGCTTGCGCTTGTTTGGGATCAATTTCAATAGCCCTATTAAAATCAGATAGGGCTTTGGCATAAATGCCTTGCTTAAAATACACAATACCACGATTGTAATTTAACCCTGCATCATCAGGATTTAATTCAATGGCTTTATTATAATCAACTATGGCCTGGGCAAGATTACCTTGCATATTGTCAATTAAACCTAAATTGGCATATACTTGCGCGTATTTAGGATCTAACGCAATGGCTTGCTTAAAATCACCCATTGCTTGAGCAAGATTGCCTTGTTGAGCCAGACTTAAAGCTCGGTTATTATAAGCTTTTGCATTTTGAGGATTCAATTTAATAGACTTGTTATAATTAGAGAAGGCCAGCGTCAAGTCTCCTTGCTGGGCATAAGCAAAACCGCGGTTATTATAGGCATCTGCTTCATTTGGGTCTATTTCAATGGCTTTGTTAAAATCAATCAACGCTTGATATAGATTCCCCTGCTTTCCATACGTAACACCACGATTAGTATAACTTTCTGCATATTGCGGATTTAATTCAATGGCCTTGCTAAAATCAGCTACAGCGCGGGCATATTGGGATTGCCTGTCATAAATAAGCCCACGGTTGTTATACGCCTCTGCATTTTTGGGACTAAATTTCAGGGCTTTATTATAGTCAAAGAGCGCTTGAGAATATTCGCCCTCTTTATCATATACTAAACCCCTATTGTTGTACGCGTCGCCATATTGGGGATCTAATAGGCAAAACACTGGATTCCGGCAGTAGGGTGATAAAAAACCAAAGAATAGAGAATGAGAGTAGTTTATATTTTTGAAATAGTTGTTTTGTGGCCAATAGAATGGAAATTAGAAATAAAAAACTGATCAAGGTAGGCCATTCAAAAAAACTTTTAGTAACAGCAAAATCATAATCCAAATTCTGGTTAAGGGGAATAATCAATAATCTTATATAGGTTACGATAACGTTAAACTGAGTCAAAAGATAATGCCAAGAGGAAATCTCAGGCGTGGCTTCTATTAAAACTCCTCGTTGAGCTAAAGCACTTGCTGACTCAGTGAAAAATATCGTCAAAGGAATAATCAATAGGGTTAATAAAAATGGGGAAACATACCTCCAATTAAATCTTCCTTTAGACTTAAAAAAGAAAAACTCATATAACAAAATCATCAATGGCAAGGTTATCGCTGTTTCTTTGGTAAACATCGCTAAGACTGCTATAGTCAAAGCTCCCATGTAATAAAACTTTGCTGACACTGATCCCGGTTTATTCTGTTGCAGTAACCTAGATTTAATATAGCAAGATAGGCTGGCCACATAAAACAAAGTCACCATCGACGCAGCCCGTTGGACAATATAGGTTACAGACTCGGTCTGCAGAGGATGACTGACAAATAGCAACCCCACCAATAAAGCAATTAGACTAGCGTGCTGGGCAATAGAGTCACTTTGCGCTTCTTGAGAGAATTTCTTAGAAGTATTCTTTTTGACAAGAGCTACTCCCTGAAAGACGGGCGTGCTCAAAGTCAAAAGGGTCAACCACCAAACCAAAACTGCGGTGATTAAATGGACCCCTAAATTAAAAACATGATAGCCAACAACATCCAGCCCATTAAAATGGTAATTTAACGCTATGGAGAGATAAAGGATAAAACGACGAGGCAGGAAATTCCAAATAGTGCCTAAATCTTGGATATTTCTTATAAATGTGTTTTTTGTTATAGAAAGTTCATCATCAAAATGAAAGGCACAATGGAATGAATTGGAATAGACTAGGATTCCTAAACAAAGAATGAAAATAATTGAAAATAATTTGAAATATACCGACTTCAGAAATACCTTCAATACACCACCTTCACCATTCTTTTATAGTTTAACGACTTTTTTATCTTTTTTATCGTGATACACATTCCTTGTATCAAAGATTAGGCGAGCATTTTTATAAATCGAAGTATAATTAACAACCGAATGGTCGACCGCAACCACCACCACATCATATTTTTTGATTACCGCAGGGCTTAGCTTAATAGAATCTTGATGCAAGCCGCCTAATTTAATATATGGCACCAACGGATCATAATAATCCACCAGCGTATGGCGCTTTAAAAGTTCGATTAATTTTAGGGATGGCGATTTTCTTAAATCTTTAACATCTTTCTTATAGGTCACCCCCAAGACTAAAATCTTGGCTCCCTCAAACAACCCTTTTAGCATTTCTTTTAGTCGTAAAACGGCATAGTGAGGCATGTTTGAATTGGTATCTGCCGCTAATTTGATAAATTTAGAATTGAATCCGTAACGTTTCGCCTTCCAATACAAATACAAAGGGTCTTCAGGTATACAATGGCCGCCGACACCTAGACCTGGATAAAAGGGCATAAATCCAAAGGGTTTGGTCTTGGCCGCATCAATCACTTCCCATACATCAATGCCTAAAGCATGGCAAGTTTGCGCAATCTCATTGATCCATCCAATATTAACGATACGAAATGAATTCTCTAGGAGTTTGGTCATTTCTGCGGATTTACATGAACTTACAGGATGGATGTGTTTGATGATCTGACCGTAAAGTAAGCATGTCAACTTGGCGCAAGTAGCCGAAAATCCTCCCACCACCTTAGGGATTTGAGTTACTGCAAAGCTTTTGTTGCCAGGATCTACACGCTCTGGGGAAAAAGCAAGGAAGAAATCTTTCCCTGCCTTTAATCCACTCTTTTCTAATTCTGGTTTGACCAACTCTTCTGTTGTACCCGGATAAGTTGTGCTTTCTAAAACAACTAGCATATCCTTATGTAAATGCTTAGCAACACTCTTGACCGCACTGACCATGAAAGAAATATCTGGCGTATATTTACGCTTTAAAGGTGTTGGCACACAGATGATAACAATATCTGCCTGGAATAATAGGTCGAAATCCGTTGTTACATCCAAGGATTTGTTACCAACCACCCGAGCAATGGTTTTGCTTGGGATATCCGTGATATAACTTTTTAAATTCTTTACACGATCAACCCTTTGAGCATTGGTATCAATGCCAAAGACTTTAAAACCTTTTTCCGCAAAAGCGACCGCTATGGGCAAACCAACATACCCTAAACCAATCACCGCAATTTTGGCCTTTTTAGAGCTAATCTTTTTCTTCAATTTTATAGACACGTTGCTTTCACCCCTAAATTCGATCTTTTTAATAAAAATTCCTTAAAGCGCTCTAATTTATCATAAAAAAATAAAGCCGCAAACATGTTTATTTAAACACTTGCAGCTTATTGAAATAACTTGCTATTTAACACAAGGTTTGAGTTTAGTATCAATTTGAGCGATATGATTTGTCAGCCAGTTTTCGAGAAAACGATGAAGTTCCTTAAATAGGCCATCAGAATCTTCTCCTTCGCTGATTCTTTTTCGAAAAGTTTCATAACTGCCTATGAATTCCTGATGTGCAGATTTATTTGTCGCTGCGATAGGGCATGCATATTTATACATGCACGTTTCTTCTTGCCCAAAATGACCTTTAGCATATCGTTCCAAAAAGCTTAAATCTCGTTCAAGCGAAGATTTGGATACGCCCTCATTTTTTAAACCTTCTTCTAGATCATTGCAATATTGGAATAAACTTTTATGCTGCTCATCAAGCTTGGCAATGCCCGTCGAATACGCTTCTTTCCATTTAATCATTATTCCGCCTTCATTAAAAAAACACTTAACGATATGCAAAACAATTCCAATATTCAAATTAGTTTACACCTTAACCGGACAGGAGTCAACAAAAGCTCAGGCAGAAGCATGTTGAGACGGCTTGTGATCCACTACTTTTCCATGAGAAGAACTAAGGATAGGCAGCCATTCCATATGGATGCCTCCAGATGGGCATTCACGCACACAATATTCATCACTTAAACAAAGCTCAGGGTTCTTAAAACTAACAATCTCATCAACTATCGTAAGCGATCCGGAAGCACAATATGAGGTGCAGGCCCTGCATCCTGTGCAATTACTAATTTCGAATACGGGAAGCCATTTGTATTTCATATCTAAGTATCCTTTTTGTCAATGGAAGTTAGTTTTCTTGATTAACCTAAACACCTAATAACTAAGGTTAAAATAACTCCAATTCTAAAAGGAGTAAACGCTTTTTATCTTATTGCCCTTATAAGCTTTTCTTATGGGTGATTAGAAAATCTTTGATGGCAGGACTTTCAAACAGGTTTCCGTAATGAAAAACTACGCAGGTTGGGCTCATACTCTCACAGCTAACGAATTCTTGCTCGAATATTTGTGGCAAGAGTACTAATTTCTCTGCTCCTACTGTTAATTTCATCTTAGATTCATCTTTCACCTTTTCTTTGAGCGCTTTAACCCACCTTTCATACACCTTAAGGTCTGTGGCATAATCCATGACTGTCACAAAATCAATCAGACCTGAATTAATCCAAAAAGCCCAATCTTGATTGGCTTCATAGTACGCACGGGCATAAGGCATGCACCCTGTTGTTGAAACTTGCATTTTCGGCCGTTGGGATCGAACGATGCTGACAAGCTTGGTTAAAACCTCAGTTACCTGGGCACGCCGCCAATTTTGCCAAATTAAATTATTCTCTGTGATATTCTCTAAAGGGTACACTTTCTTAAATCTTTCCATATTGATTTTAGTATACCCATAATGCGGATGCACATCCGGATAACGGATATAATCAAACTGAATGCCATCCAAATCAGGATAAGTCAAGAGGATCTCTTTAACAATTTTTCCCAAATCATCCCTCACCCGAGGATCACCGGGCTCAAGAAAATATTGATTATCAATCTTGAAATCATCGAGACTAGTTTTCTTATTTTGATTTCGGGTCAAAATATCTGTACCGTATTTTTTTAGGAAAATCGCATCTTTATTGCCCCCCAAACTCATCAGATTAAGCCACGCATGCACCTCAATACCTTGGGCATGCGCTTTTTGAATGAGCAGGCTGAAGGGGTCTTCATGAAGCGATTTTAGGTAATCTTTATAAAAAGAATCATCTGCGATCTTTGAAGGGAACCAAGCTTTTCCGCCATGATAGATCTGAACAAACAGTATCTTAATACCCGCTTGTTTAGCATAATCAATTAGCTTGATGATATCCGTACGGCTTGAGAGCACGGGTGGTTTTTGTATAACGGATACAAAAAGAGCTCGTGGGGGCAATTCTTTGCATTGCCCAACTGATCCTATAAAGAAAATAATTCCTATAGCTAAGGATAGAATTCTAATCATCATCCAATGATATAACATTTAATATTGCTTTAAAACCTTTTTAATCTAAAATGATTTTAATAATAACATTTGATTATACCATCCTTAATGACCACTGATTTCAATCAAACCGACGTTAGCAGCATGAGCTCTATCCTTAGCTCCATTGAGAATGACCGCCAGGTCTACAGCTGGTTCTTGTTGCTTATTAAGCATCCCAGAGTTTTACAAAAGCACTCTTTAAATGAAAAAACAAAAAATGAGTATAAACGCCTTAATTCAGGATTAATGGCTGAAACTGTAAGCTATAATGTCCTTGCCTTAATAATGGTCACCGCCTGCCTCTTAAAAGAACCTTGGGCTCTTCTTTTAGGGATTCTTCCCCTATTAGCCTTGTTCAGTTTATTTAAAAAAAATAAAAAATGTGTTGCGGCGATTAGCGAGGTTTTTCTTACCGAGTATATCCGACCGGATGATCTTAAAAAACAGACTCTTTTTCAAACATGCGAATACGTTTCTAAAGAGTATACCATTCCTTCCCTCGTAGATATCATCGCTCACCAAGACTTCACTGCCAGAAAAGTATTGCTCGCAACCTTTCTTTTTATCCCCTTTGTTCTTCCTCTTAAAACTTGGCAGATCCT
>Ga0302280_1001797_pt1 | contig 17245 bp, 14 predicted proteins | sample III_Fen_E1_1_FD_198771 | JGI IMG/M metagenome (GOLD analysis project Ga0302280, IMG submission 198771) | Peat permafrost microbial communities from Stordalen Mire near Abisko, Sweden - III_Fen_E1_1 | ecosystem: Environmental > Terrestrial > Soil > Wetlands > Permafrost | place: Sweden: Abisko... | reverse complement strand
CCAGCTGATCATCTGGTGTCGGTTTAACTTCCCATTTAGGATTAATGAATTTGCCTGTTTCAGGGGTCCAAATCCAATCAGCCTGGGCCCTTGTTGACAAGAAGAGTATAAATAAACTTAATATAAATAAATTACGACGGAACATATTTTGTAAATTTAACATAGTTAACCTTCTTTGTCAATCCGCTTAGAAGTAAGTGCTCCCGCGGTTTTGGGTGGTAAAGAGGCTTTAAGCCGTATCCCTTTTGCCAAGAATTTTACCTCATGCACCTGGCCTTGCCCATGGGCTAGATTAACTAGATCCATCCGATTAGCTGGTAAGACAATATCAATATCCACATCACCTTCGGATAAAATATCCTCAATAAGTAAAAATAACTGCTGAATATTCTCGCCCTTAAGCGCAGAAATACCGATGGCATAGGGCACATCCCGCTTAATCTCCGCTAAGCGTTGCCTATCTTCAAGTTTATCAATCTTATTTAGCACCATGATAGTTGGCTTGTCCAAAACTTTAAGCTCATCTAAAACGCTACGTACGGCATCATAAAACTTCCGAAAATCTGCATGACTGATATCCAGGACATGTAATAAAAGATCTGCTTCCTGAACTTCTTCTAGGGTGGCTTTGAAGGCTTCGATCAATCCGTGGGGTAAGGCATGCATGAACCCCACCGTATCAGAAAAAACTACCTTTAGATGATTGGGTAATGCCGCCTGACGGGAAAGAGAATCCAAGGTTGTAAAAAGCCCGTCATGCACCAAGGTTTCAGATGTTGTTAGCGTATTTAACAAGGTAGATTTGCCAGCATTGGTATAGCCAACCAGAGCAATCGTCGGTATCTTTTGATCTTGGCGCTTTTTGCGTTTGACTTGACGGCTTTGGGTGACAGCCTTAAGATCTTTTTTTAAACGCGTAATCCTCTCACCGATCCGGCGGCGATCAATCTCAAGTTTAGTTTCGCCAGGACCAGAAGTACCAATACCACCGCCTAAACGCGACATCTCGGTACCATGCCCTGTAAGTCTTGGAAGCCTATACTGCAATTGCGCTAATTCCACCTGCATCTTCCCCTCTTGAGATGTGGCGCGTTTGGCAAAAATATCAAGGATGACCTGTGTACGGTCCAGGGTCTTGACCCCAAAATCAGCCTCTAGATTGCGCTGCTGAGTACCCTTCAAGTCACAACTGACAATAACAGCATCAATATTCCCTTCCTTACATAAGGCCGCGATTTCACCAACCTTGCCATGAGTCAACATATGCGAAGCTGTGGGTGGCATTGTCTTACATATCACCGTATGCACAATCTCCCCGCCGCAAGTCTCAATCAACTGCGCCATCTCCTTGGCTTCATCGTCCGGAGACCAAGAATTATGCGCGTGTTCAACGACGACCGCTAAGATAATTTTTTCTACCATCATTTGATTCCTTACAATTCTCGCCTGATTTGATCGACACATTCTACTGTCGTCTGATTAGCGGCAATATCCATCCATGTGATACGCTTATCGCGGCGAAACCAGGTTAATTGACGTTTGACGTAGTGCCGGGTGTTGAGTTTCATTAAGTATTTAGTGCGTTCTAAATCGTATTCGCCTTTTAAGTATCCCCTCACTTCAGGAATACCAATGATCTTTTCAGCAGTCACACTTAGAGGCAACTTTGTGACACTTTTGATCTCTTCTAATAAACCTTTGGTAAACATTTCATCAATCCGGGTTTCAACCCGTTGGTAAAGTTCCTCGCGGGGGCGGTTTAAGGCAATGATCTTGATTGGGGTTGTGCCCCAAAGGCCTTCGCGCTTTTGTTGAAGTTGGGACAAGGGTTGGCCTGTTGATATTACCACCTCCAAGGCCCTGATGATCCTTTGGGGGTCATTGGGATGTATCTTGACCGCCGCTTGGGGATCTAATTCTTTTAGGCGACCATGCAAAAAAATTGAACCTTTATCTTGTAATTCTTGAGATAAATTTTCTCTAAGATCCTCTTCAACCGTGATCCCTTCAAAAATGCCATCCAATAAAACTGACATGTACATGCCCGTACCACCAACGATCAAAGAAGTTTTGCCACGTGCCTGCACTTCTTTAATCGCTGCCAATGCCAACTGGCGATAACGTGCCACATTAAAATCTTGGGTCACTGAAACAATACTTACCAAATGATGCAAGATGAGATCCCGTGATTTAACAGATGGTTTATCGTTGGCAATATTAATCTCTTGATACACCTGCATGGCATCACAAGAAATTATTTCTGCATTGATTTGTTGTGCCAATAACAAACTTATATCGGATTTTCCGACGGCAGTTGGTCCAACGATGAGAACAAGTGAAGCACCCATCGTTACGGATAAATCAGGGTAGGATATCCGAGCTTATCTAAGCGATTTTTTAATTCCTCGGCATCTTTAAGGGAACTCATTTGGCCCACGCGTACACGATAAAAAACTTCCCCATCTGGGGCAGTTGTTTCGACCACATAAGAGTATTGGCCACTGCCTTTTAAATCTTCAATTAATTCCAGCGCCCTGCTTTTATCCAAGAATGATCCAACCTGAACAGCAAAATATTGTTTTTCTTCTAACAGCTGTTTAGCAATTGGCGCTTCTGGGCTTTGTGGAAAATCACTAACAATCTTAGTCAAAAATTTATTAGCATCTTCCCATCTCATTAATTTCAAATCAGCCCCAGCAATTTTTAAATAAATTAAACTTAAGAATGCTGAGTGAGGACTCTTCTTGAGTAATTGATTAGCAGAATCAAGCGCGTCTGTATAAAAACCAGACATATAGAAACCTTCAATTAAGCTAAGGGCGGCCTTATCATAGGTGTCTTGTGAAGGATTTGATTCCATTACCGCATGGAAAGCATCACGGGCTTCATCATATTGTCCAAGACGCAATTGGGCTAAACCAAAATAATATTGCGCTTCAGTACGGTCTGCAGGATTATTGCTGTCTTTAATGACCTGTGAGGCCAATTCCCTGGCATGAGCGTAATCCTTATTCATGACCGCGGCCTCGATATCAGGCAGGGCTGCAAAGGCTAAGGTACTACTTGCCATCATGGCTAAACTCAAAAGTAATAATTTCATATATTCCCTGTTCCTTGGTCTACGATTGTTCATAGTTATTAGGCTGCTTACCTTAACGCATTATTAAGATCAGCAATTAAATCATCAGCATCTTCAATGCCGACGGAAACACGTACAGTTTCTTTGGTGATACCAGAAGCCTTAAGTCCTGCTTCCCCCATGGACGCATGACTCATGAACCATGGTGTTTCCGCCAAAGATTCAACCCCGCCTAAAGATTCCGCCAGGGCAAAATATTTTAATTTCTTAAAGAATTTGTTTAACGGTACCTTGCGCGTATTTAATTCGAAAGCTAACATGGCCCCAAAGCCCTTCATCTGCTTTTTAATCAATTCCGGTTGTGGATGGCTTTTTAAGCCTGGGTAATAAACTTTTTTAACATGAGGATGACTTTCAAGAAAATGTGCAATCTTGATAGCATTCGCTTGATGAGCTTCCATGCGTGGTACCAAGGTTTTTACCCCACGTAATACGAGCCAGGCATCATACGGGGATTGAGAAACACCTAGGGCATTAACCAAATACCGGCCCCGCTCTTGCAATTGCTTATTCCCATAAATAATTGCGCCACCAACAACATCTGAATGACCATTGAGATACTTGGTCGTCGAATGCACGACCATATCAGCCCCAAATTCAAAAGGCCGTTGGAAATACGGGGATAAAAAGGTGTTGTCCACCGTGGCGAGTGCCTTGGCTTGATGGGCAATGGCAATCACAGCCTCAATATCAACAATATTAAGAAGTGGATTAGACGGTGTCTCAATCCAAAACATTTTAGTATTTTTACGCACAGCTGCTTTCACCGCTTTTAAATCACGCATATTGATAAATGAAAATTCGTAACCCATAGGCTTTAAAACTGCATTAAAAAGGCGATAAGTACCGCCATAAATGTCATCACCAGTAATGACATGATCTCCAGCTTTGAGAAAAAACATCACCGCGGTAATGGCTGCCATGCCCGTTGCTGTCACTGAGCAATTAACGCCCCCTTCGAGCGCTGCAATGTTTGCTTCGAGCGCGGCTCGAGTTGGATTTCCGGAACGGGTGTAATCATAGCCTTTATTTTTACCTATCTCATCAAAAAAGAATGTTGAGGTTGGATAAATCGGGGTGATTACTGAATTGAAGGTCTTATCAATGTTAACTCCGGTATGTACGGCCTTGGTACGCATCTTCATCTTATACTCCACTTTATTAATTCTTTAATATTAACCTTAAAACAAAAGCATTATAACAATTCTCAAGCCTAAGATGCAATCTTAATCTCATTGATATCAATAGGTTTGATGCCTATTAAAGAGTTTGTCAGGAAAGCAGCGTCTGCTTCTTTGAGTATTTTAGGCGTTAGATTCATTTCCTTAACTACGATCTTAAGACTTTTAGCTTGCTTAATAACTTGTTGACGGGTAATCCCACTTAAACATCCTGATGATAACGGCGGTGTGCATAAAATTTTGTCTTTAATCCAGAAAATATTGGCCCTGCTGGCTTCAAAAATATAGCCGTCCTTGTTAAGCAAAAGGGCTTCATCAAATCCTTGAGACTGAGCTTTGGCATACGCATTGGAAAATATTTCATAGTCCAAAGATTTCATCTGTGCATGCCGGTCTTGGGCCTCACGCTTAGTTTTGATTAAACAAACTTTATACGGATGTTTGGCTGGACCTTTATACGGTAACGCGGCAATCAAGGTATGTATCTCTTTCCCAGTTTGCCAAACCATCAGCCTTACCCGTCCAGAAGTTAATTGATTGCGTTCTAAAACTTGCTTTAATACTGATGGATTGATTTTAGGTGCTTTGATGCCTAATTCTTTCAGGCCGGCTTGCAAGCGTTTTAAATGCAAATCTGTATCTAATACAACCCCATCTAAGCCCAACATGGTTTCAAAAACCCCATTACCCTTAAAAACACCTGGAGCATAGACGTCAAGGACTTGGGCATTAACTTTTAGGAATTGCCCATCCAAATAAATAACTTTCATGAAAAAGACCTTTCAAGAGTTTCGATCAAGGGCTTGGCTTTATCCCAAGTTTCCTGCCATTCATCAGACGGTTTGGAATCTGCTACAATTCCTCCACCGACGTGAAAAGAAATCTGATCTTTGTTAAGGAACATGGTGCGTATCATCACATTAAAATCCATATCCCCAGAAAAACTCATATACCCCAAAGCCCCCGTGTACAAACCTCGAGGTCCATGTTCTAATTGCTTAATGATCTTCATCGCCTCAATTTTAGGGCAGCCTGTGACCGAACCGCTGGGAAAGGTGGCCTGAAGTAGATCAAATTGATCAAATCCTTTTCGTAATTGACCTTCAATGGTAGATGTGGCTTGAAAGACTGACGCATACCTTTCAATGGTGCGCATGGCCTTAACCTTGACCGATGCATAGGCACACACTCGCCCTAGGTCATTGCGTTCTAGATCCGTCACCATCAATAGCTCTGCGATCTCCTTGGGGCTTTTTAACAATTCCTCTTTTAATCTTTTATCTTGGATCACGGTTTCCCCTCGAGGTCTTGTTCCTTTCATTGGTTTCACCTGAATCTTGCCATCGTGCAATTTTAAAAAACGCTCAGGGGACGCACTTAAGATCATCTGCTTGCCATCATCCAGATACGCCCCAAATTCCGACGGAAAAGCGTGACGTAAATTCTTATAAATAGCTGGCGCCTGCGTATACTTTTGCCATTGAGGAATGTTTACTTTTATTTGGTGTGATAAATTAATTTGATAAATGTCTCCTCGCCGAATATGCTCCAAGGCTTGGCGTACGGCTTTCATATACCCCGCTTTGGTGAAATTACTCTTAAAAACAAGGGGCAGCTTCTCGGGTCCTGCCCTCAGGTTTCCCCAGCGTGCTCGCAAAAGCCTGCGCTCGCTGGGGATGCCCCTCCTTCGGTCACCCGAGAATACGCATAATTGTTTTACTATATCTTTAATCCGGGATTCTGAAAAACTTGAGATGATTAGTTGATTTTTTTGATGGTCAATGGCTAGGATGGTGTCATAAAGACCAAAGAATAGAGACCCATCATAACCCAAATAACCTACGGCACCGGCAGGAAATGATAATTTCTGTTTACGCAGGCGGTATTTTTCAAAGACTTTCTTAAAGCCATCAAGATCACCACCTTTGATGGTCGTTATGGGATCAAAACCAATATAGGAAAATTGTTTAGGGGAACGATGTAAACTGCTATCTAAGAAGAAAACATGCGGTTGATCTTTAAAGGTATGGAATAATTTAAAGGCATCCCCGGTAAAGGAGAGTGTCGTTTGATTTACCGAAGGCATAATGTTAGAAAAGTGACGCTTGGGATTTCTGGTTGATTTTGAAATTGGGTTTCTCGACGCCGAATTGATTTAAGAAAACCGAGACATTCTGCAAATCTTTATCCCCTGCCATTTCCATCAACCGCAAGAAAACAGCGACAGTAATCTGTACATCCGCCATAGCGCGATGGGTTTGGTCAACAACCACACCCAAGGAACGCGCTAGATAAGCTAATTTATGATTACTTAAATATGGCAGTAAATCACGGGCCATCTTGAGGGTATCTACGGCAGGCGTCTGGTCGTTAAGTTTACGGCCGATTAAAGCGAGCTCATAACATAAAAAATTGAGGTCAAAACGCACATTATGACCTGCCACACATGCCCCTCCTATAAAATGGATCATTTGAGGCAGGACATCAATAGCTACAGGTGCACGGGTAACCATATCATCCGTGATATTATTCACCTGGCTTGCCTGAGACGGAATAGACCTTTGGGGATTGACCAAGGAATAAAATTGATCAACCACTTGGGCCCCTTTGACCCTTACAGCAGCAATTTCAATGATGCGATCACCATCCACTGGTGAAAGGCCCGTTGTTTCCACGTCAAAAATTACAAATTCAGCAAGCTTAATATTCATTAATATTTTCCAGTCTTTAAAGAAATGCTAAAAGATTCAATTAATTCTGATGGAAGATAGGCCTTCTTGGCACGGGCCACATTAGGCATGGCAAAATCATCCATGGTATTTATCCGTTTAAATCGCTCTAATTCTTGATCACTGCAAAAACTCTTAAACATATACGCCGCACTACCTGTAACCTTTAAATCGGCAATTTCTGCATATACACAAAAAGTGTTTTCATCCAGGCAATAGCCAAAGGTATAGCCAATCACCTTACTGTCGACCTTCAAAACCCTGACGATAAGCCCTAAGGGTTTCCAAAACTTTAAAAGCCTGGCATGTACCCGACGGTTTTCCTGCAGCATGGACACATAAACCTCATCGCTGTGAGACGTTGCACGTTCTGCCGCCCAAGCTTCATATAACGCCATGCAAGAATCAAAATCCTCATCCGCATAAGGTACAAAAGAATGACGCGCATGATGCACCAAGAAATAATTGCAATCATGGCGCTTGGATTTATACGCATTGCCTTTTAGGGCAATGAGATCCTCTTTTTGATACACATACTCTTTGGGCTTAGTGTATTGATTATAACTACCTTGATTGAAGGCTGACAACAAGTTTCCTGGAATATTTTCAATCCTGTGAACGGCTTTAGGAGTACCCCCTTGGGCCATGTGCTTAAATGCCGCCTCTATCGTCGCAGGATTAATATCTTTTCCCAAGGGTGGTAGATATAAAAAACAGCCTGGATCACTTTTGGCAAAAATACACAGGGAGTTATTGATAACTTGAAGGTCATATTCAAAAAAATCAGCCCAGGCAAAAATACTGACAAATGAAAAACTAGACAAAGGCCGCGGTCCCTGATTTAAAAATGAATCCACCAACGGCTTTTGGGTAAGTAATCCATCGTTCATAGATAATTGAGATCAAATAAATGTAGTAATTCCAAGGCATACACTGAGTAATCGTGAAACATCTCTTTGTTCTGGGATAAAAATAAACGTACATCCTCACGACGGAAAAAATCTTTTAAATAGGCCACATACATTTCGTAATGCGCCCTTGATAAATGGTCCTGAACATAAGGACAGCTTAAATGCACATAGACCCTGACTGTTTCCGGTGTCCTGGATAAGATAAAGGGATATAAGGAACATTCGAAAGGACGCTTGGCATAAATGCCACAGGTATTATCCGTGCCATTTAAAAAACGGCAAAACTCTTCGCCGCAAGTTTGAATCGTTTTAATATATCCTTTTGAATCCAGAACATTCCCTGCGGTAATTAGATCCGCTAAGGTTTGCTGATCATTGGCTCCTAATTTAGGACGCCAGGCCGAATCCGCTTCTTTGTACCTGCAGCAGCCTTTACATTTAAGACATACGTCGGATGGAACAAATTGGTTGAATGACAAATCAATCATTTAACAATACTTCCCAAGGTTATTTCTTTATCTGGTGCCAGCAAGGCCATGCCATGTTCATCTGATGCAGCTAACAACATCCCATTAGAGGCTTCTCCGCGGATCACCGCGGGTTCCATATTGGCGATCAGAATAATCCTTCGACCGATCAATTGCTCAGGCGTATAGGCCTTGCGGATCCCGGCGACAATCTGGCGCACATCTTTTCCAGTATCTACCTGTAAAACATAAAGACGGTCTGCATTAGGATGCTCCTTAACTTCCTTGATTTGGGCGACTACTAACTCAATCTTCTTAAAATCTTCCATTGATGCCATTTTATTTTCTCCTTATTTTAAAAATCACGACATTTCATTGCAACAAGATATTTCCCTTGCCTATAGACTTGATAATGCTCCCTAACATAAGCAATGATGGTTAAAAGGGCTGAATTTTTCTCCTGATAGGATGCAGGTATTTTATCCTCGAGAAATACTTTTTCCATAAATATATATTTTGGATGACCCATTGTAAGCTGATCCATTGTATCACTTAAATAGGCTGGTGTACTGGCCAAACCCCAGGGAAAGGTCCTGAAGGTCATGGGCCTGGACTCCACTAAAGGGAAATGATAAAAGAATGGTGCCCGCTTGGCTTGTATAAGCATCTTTGTTTCAAAACTACTGATCAAGGCTACTCTTTCTTGAGGTGTCGTCAATTGCTTGATTAAATCCACATCTTCTGGAAAATTAAAATGCACCTGATAATACCTCACTAAATCAGCATCGCTCTTAAAATCATCTTCAGTACGCATGTCTTCATCTGTTGCCCCCAAATCATTAACCGGTAATTTATCTTTTTCCTCTACAAATTTAAATCCTCCGTTAAAGAAGCCTGTCCTGTCAGGAAAACGCTGAATCACTAAATTATCAGTCATAGGATTCCTGGAGAAATTTACTAAATTAGGATAAGCCAAGAAATTTTGATTAGTCCATAGCGCATAAAAACTTACGATTACCACCAGCGCCTTAAGCCTCCGTTGCCAAGATATGGATATAAATTCAAGGGCCTTGGAAAACCAAAAACAAATAATCATCACAAAGGGCAAGGCGTTCGTGAAATAACTGGTATATAAAGACCTCACCACAAAATACTGATAATTTGTTAAACCATAAATGCAAAGTAACGCTGTGAAGATCCACTCTTTCTTTACTTTGTCAACATATAAGCCATAGCTGATATAAAGCAAGGTTGCTAAATAAGTAAACGGTACAAGCAAACTCATGATAAAAAAACCAAAATACCGATATTTCAGATTTTCATAAAATGGCGCAGCACCGGCATGCCCGAAGATAAACATAAAGCTTAGTAAATTATGCCAAAACCTTTCTTGATACACCTGCTTGCCAATTGTCATGAATAAAAAGAAGGCTGCTGACACCAGGGGCAATGCCCAGCATAATGGATAAATGACACGCTCACGGGAATTTGAGAGCCATTGCCGACGAAAGATAGGTAATAAGATCAATGCTATGAGATACGCATAATAGGTTACGAGGACACACATCCCGGTTGATGTCATGTAATAAAGGGCAAAACCACTATAAATTCCAGAGGCTATCAACCAACGGGATTTTCCCGAACGCACATGTAATAACAAGATCCCCAACCATAAAATATCCAGACCAAAACGTAATGGCGAGGCAGATGGAAGTCGCCAGATTAAGGGACTGGCTCCATAATGAAACATCTGCAACAGAAAAACCAATATGAAGGCAAAACCTGCTATTACCGCGGACTTAAGCCAATAGCGCATCAAAAAATACGTTAAGATAAAATAAATGATCACAAACCACATCATCACCCTGAAGGTCGACACATAATCAAAACCTCCCCAGGCATTGATCATCTTTGAAAAAATAACTGGTAAACCAATTCCATATTCACTAAACACATCTACGGATGGGCTTTGTCCCCAAAGTGAGGCATAGCCAGAAGAGACCATAAAGGCATCTAGATGATGAAAGCATTCCCCCATGTAGATCATGGCTGCGACACGTTGCAGATCTGGCATATAAATCAAGATGACTATAATCACGATCCACCAGGCATCACCATAGAAAGACCAATTAATCTTTTTCAACCATCGATATATTTCTTCGATCCATTTTCTAATCTCTGGATAAAATATTTTACCTATTAACGAAATCCCCATCAAAACCAGTAATACCCTTTGAGCTAATTGGGGACTGTTTGAATAAACAATTATTTTAAAAATAGCATTAAGCATGAAAAGGGTCACAGCCCCTTCACCTATCAGAAGCCATCGATTAATAGGTTGATGCCACCATTTAAAAATAATTGCACCTGTTCCTAAAGCGAATGTAATAAATACCCCGTAAATGAATAAATCCCATTTCGGGGCCATACGCAAAATCCCCTCCGGCAATAGAAGCTCATTGATTCCTTGGGGGACCTGACAAAGATTCAAGATCTCCCTTAAAATTACTCCAAGCTGTATAGCCCAACAAAGGACCAACAAGGAATATAGAATAATTTCTTTATCTGATCTTTTTTTCATCTTATTGTCGCCGAAATGCTACTAAGAAGCCTTGATGCGCATAGTTTCCATAATGATGTTGAATATAATCCAAAACCACCTTTAATCCGCTATTGCCCAATACTTGTGGCGATAATGCAAGTAGTCGCTCATCAACAAAAATATATAAAGGATTATTATCTTCGATCGTATTGATTAATTTCAGGCATTGTGTTTTTCTGATCAATCTTAAACCACCAGGTTGACCGTTAAGACTGGAAAACATTAATGGCGTATCATCGAATAAAGACTGACGATTGGCCTGCATTAACAATGCCGTATCAAAATTACTTAATAGGGCAATTTTCTCATCTTCTTTTGTTAATTGCCGGATCAATGGAGCAGAATCTTTGATTGCGTCAAAATGTTGATAGATATTTGTCTCTTGGACAAATCGTCCATCATCCTGAAAAAAGGTATTTGGATAAATTAACATCATGCGGTTGGTTAATAAAGCTCCCAAAACCAACAGAAGGATACCTGCTCCCACCTGACGCTTAACTAACAGCGTCACATGTGAAAGCCCCTGATTCACCCACCATAAACCAACGAGGATAGCTGGTAGCATCAATGATCCATAAAAACCTGTCATCGGATGTTCCAGATAAGAAATAAAAATCATTAATCCATAGATACAAATAACAATGGGTAATTGTAGTGGTGTCTTTTTCTGATTAACGGCTTGCCCCATTAAAACAAGTAAGCTAAACACATAAAAAATAGGAACTAAATACCCCATAAAAAACGGAAAGAATTGCCTCGTTCTTAACGGTGCTATCAGGGATTGATTATCTAATCCTAAGAATTCAATATTCCCATTGAATTTAAACCAACCCAAAATTAGCATGACACCAAGCAGTCCTGCCATCGGATAAAATTTCTTAGGATCTTTAACAGATACAATCCCAAGTCCCCCTAATAAAAAAATATCCCATCCATGTGCTAAGAAAGAATTGGCAGGGTTAATCCAAATACAAGGAGCCGCACCATAATAGAACATCCCCATCTTAATCGTCAGCAACGCTCCTGCAGCCGCCAGCAACCAGCTATGGAGCCAGTAACGGATAAAATAAAATAAACCAATGATATACAGGATAGCTCCAGTGATAAGGAGCTGAATCGTTTCCTCATAACTAATGCACCAGCCATGCTGAATAAACCATCCTGTAACAGTATCAAGATGATTCCACTGATCCCATGCAAGGCTTAACGCAGTTACTTCTTCTGGTTTGGGAATATAAAGCAGCAAAACTACACTTAAAATAAAAATGACTTGGAATAGAACCACTGCCCATTGGGCCAAAAATTCTTTTTTAGCGTACGCCTGAATTTTGATGTAGAAATTAAATATTTCAGGAAAGAATATTTTGGAAAGCAATGCTGGTATGCAGACACTACAAAAAAATGGGCGCAGCCATGTTGAATTTTCGTAAGGAAGAATAGGCCAAAATGGATAACGGTAAGTCGCCCACTTAAAAAAACAAAACATGACCAAAAAACACCATACGCCTTCCAAGAAGAGCCAACATTTGAATTTACGGAGATTATCTGCCTTGCTTATTTTGGGTAAAATCCATTTAGATCCCACTACAGTTAATATTACTGACGATAATAAGAATATTGCATAAAACAACGGTTGACGCTGAGGCTCGACACCATTAAGGAAAGGATCAGACCAAAAGGATGGATAGGGAATAAAACTATAAATATAAATCACCACTGCCAATATCTGAACTGAAAGAAAGAAAACAGCAGTGATCAATAGCCACATCAGGGGAATCATTGTCTTCTCTTGAAGGCCACCAAATATTGGCCCTGCATCGTTGGTGAATAGTTGGCAAATATATAGTTAAGCACCATACCTAAGGAAGCATCTTTAAAATTCTTAGTTCCCGGGGCTTGCATAAAGATCTTTTCCATAAATATATATTCAGGTTTGGCCTCTTGTAGTTGTCGCAGAGTTCTTTCTGCATGCCCTGTTGAATACATGGCACTGTTGGGGAAAGTACGCATGCGCATGGGCCTAGCAATTAAGATCGGTGAATAATAAAAAAATTGCCTGCGGTCTGCTTGCATGAGCATTTTAATCTCAAAACCACTTAATAAAGCCACTGGTTCCAAGCGATTGGTTAAAGCATCAATAAGCTCGGCATCTTTACTAAAATCAGATTCTTCGTCATAGAAACTCTTAAGCGCGTCATCGGTTTTAAAATCACTTTCGTGTTTAATCCCCTCATCTTTTTCTCCCAGTGAGTTAACTGGCAGCTTCTCTTCTTCTGAAATCTTGCTGACACTGGCATTAAAATAAGAACGCCCGTCAGGTAACGGCAAGACCAATCGTGGATCTACGATGGGATTACGGGAAATATTTAAATAACTAGGATAACCCAAAAACAAATGATTTGTGAGAATGGCATAAATCACAACGGCGAACAGGCCTAATAACGCGGCTTTTCGTTTTTCCTGTTTTAAAAGTAACAACCCCCGCTTGGCCCAAAATCCTAAGATAAACACATACGGGATAGCAACGGTGTAATAATCATCCGAACCTGAACGCCCCATAAAATAATGGTACATTACCAATCCATAGACTGAAAGCACGGCTACCATCAGATCTTCTGGATTTGCCTGTTCCCAATATAAAAATCCAGATGTCACGAGCAAGGTTCCTAAATAAACCACTGGGATAAAAACCCCCATGAAACCAAGTAGAAATTCTTTATTCTGGAAATTTTCATAAATAGGCATAAGCCCAAATCCAGATAAGAAATAATTATTGAATTCCTGCATATTAGTCCAAAACTCATGCGTCCATAGATAGCTTCCTTGAGTCAATGCCAATAAGAATATGGTTGTCACAGGAATAATGAGCACATAAATTCCCAAATAAATAAAATCGACAATATCTTTAACGATTAACGATCGATAGTGCTTTAGGATTACCCGTGCGGCTAGATAAGATAAAAATGCAATGGTCAGGCAATAGCCGCTGGTAGGCATCCAATAAATCTGCACTCCGCAACAGATAGCTGACAAGAATAGATATCGCTTACGCGCATGGATCAGATGCTCCCATAGCAGTAAAAAGAATGCCATATCCCAAAAATAACGCATCACGGTATGGCTTGGATAGGTAAAAACAAATGGGGCATTCGTATAATGAAAGATTTGGAATTTGATCGCAAGCAAGACCGTGATGAGTGCCAAAGCGAATGACCCTAGCCAGCGACGCAGGAAAATGAAGCATAAAATAAAATAAAGAATCGTCCCTCCCATTAAAAATAACAGTAAACGGGGATAGCTAAAGGCTCCGGTTAATTTGGCAAACCATGACATCACAACGGGAATACCGATCCCATACTCGCTCATCACATCCACATTTAATACCGCTCCCTTGTGATAGCCCCATGCTGGAGCCAGGAAACTGTCAAAATGATGGAAGTGATCGCCCAAAAACATCCGCGCTAAAACAGCCTTGGAATCAGGGACATACAAAATCAAAATGATACTTAAACAAACCACGATATCAGCTTTGATATCAAAACTCATCAATAGTATTCTCTTATAAAATACTGAATACCAGCGTTGAAGTTCTGGCCAAAATATTTTGCTTAATAATGCTCCTATGGCCAAGACAATCAACGCTTCTTGAGCTAACAACGGATGATCATGATAAACAATAATTTTAAAACTGGCATTGAGCATCAAGGCTGTCCAGACTAACTCCATCGCTAAGAATGGCTTGATCGCTTTAAGGAATGTCGCCTGATAAATTTTACGTCGCACCAGCCAAATGCCTAAGGCCTGTGCTAACAAGGCAATCGCCACAAAGGCATGATATAAAAGAGCATCCCTTTCTGGATGCACGAAGTACTGCCATTCTGGCCAAACCACGTTAATCAAAACATTAGGTTGTGGAACTACCGCTGACCACGCGATCAACATCAGCCATACCTGGACTGTGCCGCAAAATATAATTAATGAAAATAGGACAACAGGATTCATGGATTATCTTCTCTTTAATGCCATTAAATATTGGCCCTGATCATAGGGCACATAATTTGCTTCAAAATATTTAATTAGGATGGTCAAGGTTTGAAAATGTTGATAATAAACTGCTGGCAGCTTTCCCAAATATAATTTTTTCTCTATAAACACAAAATTTGGTTTTGCATCTTCAAATTGCTTTAATGTTTTGCGCATACGGTCAACGGTGAGGATGCTCATATCAAGAAAATCATTCCCTTCCATCGGCCTTGAATCGATTAAAAAGAAACAATAAAGAAATGGCTTACGATTAGCTTCCATTAGCATCTTGATCTCAAAACTACTAATTAGAGGAACACGTTCATCAGGTGAAGTCAGGCGATCGATCAAGGCAGCATCTGGTTGGAAGGTAAATTCTTTTTTATAATAATCCACCTCCGGTGATAAATCTAATCTCCCTAAATTTAAAACATTAGGATAATAGGTGAATAAATACGATGTCATCAGCAAGCCTAAGGTTAGCAGGACTAAAACTGATAGGATAATTCGTCGTAATTGTTGGGCTACTGGTTTTAAGATTTGTTTAATCCAGAAACATATCACCAAAACAAATGGGATGCATACCACGTAATAGCTAGTGACTGCTGAACGGTAAACAAAATAATGATAAATCCCCATGCCATAAACGCACACATAAATAATGAACATTTGCGAGGTTTCTATTTGTTCCAAATAAACAAAAGCCCCGATGATCATGATGGTTAGGATATAAACAGCGGGAATGATAAATCCCATGCAAAAAGCAAAAAATTGTTTATCCGCCAATCCATCCCAATAAGGTAAACAACTATAGTTATTAAGAAAAAGTCCGGCGAATTCTGTGAAATTAGACCAGAATTCCCTAGTTAATGCCCAATGACCCACCACTTGCCACAATAAAAGAAATCCTGAAATAAAAGGCAGAATTGCTAAACCAATAATCTTCCTGATATCGCGGGGAAAATGAAAATATTTTTTTCTCGTGGATGGTAAGGTTAATAGCATAAAAATATACGCATAAAGCCCCACGGTTAAATACGTCCCAACCTCCATCATGTAGGCCATCATTAATCCACTTGTAACAGCAGCCAGCCATAAATAAATTTCTCGGCCTTTGATGCTGTGCTTATAAATAAGAAAGATAGGGATTAGATCAAACAGATAACGGATCGGCGTGGCACTAGGATAACGGAAAAGAACAGGTAAAATTCCCCAATGAAACATTTGAAGTTTAACCGCCAAAATTAAACCAAAAGCTGCTAGCAAGGAGCTTTTAAGCCACGTGCGTATCAAAGCCCAAACCGCCACATAATAAAACAAGGTGCCAATGACAATTAACCACAAGATTTTTTCATAACTAAAACCACCAAAAATTTTGGCCAAAGTGCCGAAAAGCACAGGCACAATCACCCCATAATTACTTGTTACATCATGATCAATAACAAGCCCATGCAGATAGCTCCAAGCAGGAGCCATGATAAAACCATCCTGATTATGAAAATAATCCCAAACAAAAATATGGGCAATTAATTTGGTCATCCCTGCCGGCCAAATTAAAAAAAGAATAAACGGCACGATCAGCACATCCACCCAGCGCTTAACTTTTTTGACATGGGCAGCATCATCAAGCCAGTGGTAAACGCTGATTGACAATCTCTTTGCTTCAGGCCAGAAAATAGTATTTAAGAGGCAGGCAATCAAAGATACATATAAAAACCACTTGGCCCACAACGGACTTCCAAAAACAAAAATCTTAAATGCTGCGGTGAGCTCTACAAGCAACCATCCTGTTTGAACCAGTACAAATATCCATAAATCCTTGGCAAATCCCCTATTCCCTAATTGTTTCTTTAAGAAAATGATCCCCAATGCTTGAGCAATGACCCCAAAGAAGATATACGCAGTGTAGAATTGAAGTTGCCGATGAGGACGGACTTGATCCAAATACAAGGGCAAAATGGTGTAAACAAAACTATTGAGCTTGATTGGAATAAAACTGTAAATGACTGATAGGAGAATGACCAGCTGGATGGACCATACCAACACTAGCATCGAATAAGCTACTAAACTTTTTTGTCTAATCTCACCCAAACTACTTTGCACCAATTACCTCCTTAACTGCCACAACCCCATAAAGCACGATCCAACCCAAGAACAAAATCCAAGACAAAATATTTAAATATTTCCACACAT
>Ga0302280_1001791_pt1 | contig 17297 bp, 9 predicted proteins | sample III_Fen_E1_1_FD_198771 | JGI IMG/M metagenome (GOLD analysis project Ga0302280, IMG submission 198771) | Peat permafrost microbial communities from Stordalen Mire near Abisko, Sweden - III_Fen_E1_1 | ecosystem: Environmental > Terrestrial > Soil > Wetlands > Permafrost | place: Sweden: Abisko... | reverse complement strand
TTCAAAGAACAATTTTTATTATTTGCAAAATTATCAAAGTAATAAACGCAATGAGAAAAGTTGGGACAGAAAGTTTGACTTTGTGTACAATGGAAGAGTGAGGGATAAAATTTATAACCCCATGCTTCACTTCGCGTTGCCTTTTTCCCAAGTGCAGATAACGTTAAAAAGAGTACAAAATACAATCAAACGTGGACGTAAAGCACTTACCTCACCACCACCACTTTCCCCGCATACACTTCCCCATTTTCCAAAGTCAATCTATAAAAATACATAGCCGATGACAGCATCCGCATATCATAATCATTTTGATAGTTGAGTGAATTATAGAATACCCTACCCAACTCATCATAAAGGGTAACACTATTATTGCCTTGAGGCAGGTTTATAATGTGCCATTTGGTTTGGCTACCGGCACTGTAAATAATGGTCGGTATAATTAACGACTGGGAACATTGTTCTGAGGTTACCGTAACCGCTGTGGTAGTGCTATCGTAAACACAACCAATAGCGGTGTATAATTTTACAGTATAAGTACCTGCCGAATCATACTGATGAGTGAATATCATTGCTGTGCTATCCAAGTTTACACTTTGCCCATCTCCAAAATAAACGGTAAAATAATTATAGGTTCTTTTCGCAGTGATAGTAAATGATGCCATTTTGTTACAAGCCACGCTGCCGGCTAAACTTATATTTGGTGCTGTAGCAAAGTAATACAGCCCATCAATGTTGTTATTAAAGGCATCAATATAGTTCTCTATAGGGGTTGTAATTGTATCAAATTTAAATTGACACGAATCACCGCCTAAATTCGGTTTATCAATTACACTTAAACTATCAAAGCTTTCTCTTGTTATATATAGTTTTTCATCAGGACCCATTTGCATTCCGCCAAATCTATCAAAAGAATTAAGTGAAGCTACTGTTATTCGTGATGCTTTAATTACATTCGTATCACTACTTGTAATATCAAATTGATAAATCTCGCTTGCTCCGACTTCCGTTTCTGTAATATATATTTTTGAATTATTAGGTGAAAAAGATGCTCCGAAAGTAGCTTCATCGCCATTACCAACCGGTAAAAATGTTTCTAAATTTAATATGCCCGAACTTTTATCAAAACTGTATAAAGCAGCTACCGGTGGCTGCCCTTCAAATGTACAAACAACATGTTCTCCATCTGGTGAGCTTTTTAAGTATCCTGAATTTCGGTAAATAGTATCAATCAATACATGTAAAGGAGAGAGGACAGGAGTAGTGTTAAGTCCATTAGAATCCAATTTATATGATATAAAATTAGTAGTAATAGGATCATTAGCAATTATCCAAAAGAAATTTCCGGAGTCGTTATAAACAGCATTAAGTCGCTCAGTTGATGAATCGAGAAACACATTTTTTACGGTAACATCGCCCAAGCCCCCGTCCTTACTCATATCTACTATGGAATAGTTCAAACCGTTTAAGTCAAAACGGTCAATTGTAAATAGGTAATAAATAGTAGATGACCCGGACTGGGGTACAATTAAAGATGCCTGTACTGGTTCAGGCGCTCCATTTAAATCATTCCCATTAGGCATTATTTGAAAATTACTATTATACACTCTCTGTGCATCAGTATAGAATAATAGCTTACCTGTATTTTTATCGCATATTGTGGTATAACCTTCATTACCTGAAAAGGATGTATCACTGCTTAAGGATAATGAATCGCAAAAATCCATATTATAAGAGCATACCACCCAACGTTCATATTCATTTTGGGCAAAGCAACCTGTATAATAAAATAAAAATGATATGAATAGTATTATTTTCATAATAAAGGGCTGCTTGCGCAGCCCTTCAAATTTACGCCATTTTTATTTTGCCACAATATACTTGCCTACACCTACCTCGCAACAAGGTGTCACTAACCTGTAAAAATAAATACCATCACTATAATTACTTAAACCAAGTGTAAACTTTTGTGCATTAGGCGCTAAAGTATATTCGCCCACTTTTACACCCATCAAATTATAAATATCCAATGTAGCGTTATTATTTCCTGCATATTGATATACAAAATTAATTTGGTTTTTTGCGGGATTAGGAAAAGCCGTTACAAAACTTGGAACTATAATGGATGTATCTGTTGGTGGAATTTTCATGCGCAAACTTTCTGTACTTACGGTTGAACATATACTACTATCATTATAATAAAATGAATACAAGGTATCGGCAGGCGCAGTATATAACGCTTCAAGTATTCCACGCGCCTTAAACACTATTGCCCCGCCTGTATATGGGCACTGGGTAGCTACCGACAGTAGATCAGCTAATTGTGCGCTATCAAGTATAGAGCCTGCTGCAATATAATTTACATATATGTTATATACGGTTTGATAGTTTTGCTCTATTTGATTGGTAGGGCTAATGGATGCCACTAATGATGCTTCTGTAGCTTGTTCAGAAGCATCCCATGCATCTATTACTGATTGTGTCCAGGTAGTATCAGTTGCAATAGTTTGCAATATATTGCAAGGTATCCCATCATAGAACCTGTCTTTTTATTTTTAGTTTTTTCATTATCAGGGGTTTTGAGGGGGTGCGTCAGGTTCTGTTGTTGTCAGGTTGTTGTCGCTTTGTTGGCCGTATTTAAAAGAACGATTAGAAAAACCAAAATTATATATAGTACCAATATGGTTACTTAAGTTGGGACAAGAAATTATTTGACAAGGATGATTTTCCCCACATACTGCTGCCCACTCTCCAATGTTAAACGGTAGAAATACATAGCGGGAGGTAGGTTATGCATATCATAATCATTAGGGTAGTTAAGTGATTTGTAAATAACTCTGCCTAACTCATCATAAAGGATAACGCTGTTTGCGCCCTGTGGCAGGTTTATAATGTGCCATTTGGTTTGGCTACCGCCGCCATAAATAAGAGAAGGTATAATTAATGGATAAACACACGGTGACACGGTAACCGTTTTGGTAATACTATCTACGGCTGCACACCCCTCATAAGCATTCATAGTTACTGTATAGGTGCCAGGTTGTGTGTAGTAGTGTATAGGGTTTTGTAAAGTTGAATGGTTATTACTGCCACTGGCTGCATCTCCAAAACTCCACCACCATTCATAAGGTGTAATGTTACTGTTGTCGGTAAACGTAGCGGCGCTATCTGCACAATTAACGGTATAAGTAAAATTAGGCGTAAAAAGTGTATCAGGGTAATACAGGGCATCTATATTGTTAGATAACCACCAAATTAACTTATTGGGTTCAACTGATACGCCGTTTAAAACAAAATTGCAGGCTAACCCTGCCGAATCAGGTTGATTAACTACTGCTACATATTCATAGTTTGCGTTAGCTATATATAACCGCCCATCAGGCCCAAGCTGCATTCCTGTAACTCCCATATCTACATTATTCTGGTTTAATTGTGTGGAAATGCCTGTATTTAAATCATACTGGAATATGCTCATTAAAAAAGAGCCTGTGCCATCAATATTGGTAAAATATACTTTAGAGTCATCGGGTGAAAAAGATTCACCAAAATCATATTGCTGTGCCGGATGGTAGGCATTCGACCAGGCTATCCTGGTTCTGAAAGTTAACGCGCCTGTATTTTTATCGAAATCATACAAATAATCGCAGGAATCTGATCTCTGATTGAATCCTGCTATCAGCAAGTTCCCATCGGGGGATGATTTTATACATCCTATATCATCGTATGTACTTTGATAGCCGACAAAATTACTTGGTGAAATAACGGGCGACTTAATTTGTAATCCGCTCGTTGTTAGCTGCCATGCAAAAAACTCATTCAGTGTATCTACGTAGGTAATAATCCAAAATCCGTCAAATGAACAGGCACGAATGGCAGTTACCTTTTCTGATAAATTATTACATACATATACATTTTTTTTTTCTATATCGCCCAAACCGCCGTTTAACCGCATATTTACAATATTATAATTAAGACCGTTAGTTCCTCCTAACCCACTACAATCATTAGTAAACAAATAATAACTTGAATCATCAGCCGGATCAGGAACTATTAACGCACCTTGTGAGGCATCTTCACAACCTTTTAAAAGATTTCCATTAGGCATTAGGTTTCCGCTTCTGTCATAGGCGGTTTCACCATCAGAATAAAATATTAATTGCCCCGTGTGTTTATCACATATTGAGGCTTGCCAGTCGCCCACGGGGTTGGGAATTGTATTTACAGCAAGATTATTGTTATTAAAAACAAAGCTGCATTGGTTGTAGAATACCCATGAGTTGTATTCTTTTTGGGCTTGTACAGGTTTAAAAATAAATAGAAGGAGAAGTACAAATAAAAATTTGTACTTCTCCTTAAGAATAGCCATAGAATTACTTTATTACCGCTAATTTACCTAATTTATCTGAATCCTCTTTTGCTATTAATCTATATACGTAAATGCCCGGTGATATAGTTGCTAATGATAAGGTTGTTTGCCCCACTTGGTTTGAAATTTCAAATGAGCTAATCAAGCGGCCAGTTATATCAAACAACTCAAAAACGCCATTATTACTTAACAATTGATAATCAATCGTCACCTCTTGCTTAGCCGGATTTGGATAAACCTTCAAGTATGAAATTATTGGTTGCACAGTATCAGGCTTCATCTGCATCTTATCCACTTCAATGTCATCCTCACTACACACAGTAGAATCATCAAACTGTAAGTTACTATTAAACAGCGCCACCAAACCACGTGCATCATAAACTATTTCGCCTGCATCATCTTCGCAAAGATACGCTACGGACAATATGGTGTCTTGCTGTCCGGTAGTAAAGGTATCTACTCTTTGTGCAATGGTTTCTAAAAATACAGTGTTCAACTCTTGTTCGGCCGATTCATATAATTGAGTATTTGGTAACGCAGCATTAGCTGACAATATTTCTTCTATCTTAATTAATCTTATTGAATCGCTTAACGTCATAGCAGCACTGTCCATCAGGTTCAAAATAGAATCACTTACAGCAGTAAATTGCCCCATAGCACCTGTTTCAGCGGTATCATAAAATAAACGCAATATGTGCAATACACCCATTACGGAAGTATCACGCAAAATGTAATTATATAAACTGCGCTTAGTGTTCCATATATCACCTGCAGGCGTGGTGTAGGCGCTGTCAATAAATATTGAATCATTGATAATTCTGGCGGCAGTAGTTGAATCTATACCCGTCAACGAATCCATTATTGGAAAGGGATTAGCGGCGCCACAAACTACCGATGGAAATGTTCTGTTACTATCCAGTGTAAGTAAAAATTGTATTCGTGAATTATTATGATTACAAGTATCAGGCTTAGACAGAAGTTTAACAAGAAATGTAACAAGGTGTGCCGAATATGTAAACGCCCCAATATCACCTGTGCTATTAAAGTCATAACCATGCGTTGGCCCCTGCCCGTACCATATATTGCCACCGGCATAATTGCCTTTGGAGGTACGGCCCTGTTCGCTTAATACAGAGGTTAAGCCTTCAAAAAAACCATAATTGCTGGTTTCTAAAAAATTGTTCCACAATTCAGTGCCTGTGCAGGTGCCGCCAAATGCCGTACAGTAATTTACATTCTCAATATGGTTATCAGTAATAGGGCATTGCTGGCAACTGTTGCACACTATGCCCCTACCATACAAGGCGCCGCCGCCGCCCGGGGTGCCACTAATAAAATTATCATTTATGGTGCTGCCGTAAGCAACGTTGCTGCCGGTACCGGCTACATAAATTCCTGTGGGATAATGCAGGTTAGAATTAGAAGTGGCGGTAGCCAATGTAATGGTGTTGCTATTTACACTGGTGTACTTTGAGGTGTTAAATAACTCAATGGCAGTGCTGGTAGTGTTGGTGGTAATAGCATTACAATTAATGGTGGTGTGGCTGGGGTGCAGGCTATAATCGTTAACTATAATACCTAAATCAGTATAAAGACAGGTGCTGCAATAAGTCGCTTGCTTTATGGTATTATAACGTATGCCAATTATAGAATTATCACTATTAAGCACTATACCGTTTATACAATTGGTAATAGTATTACTGTCAACGGTAATGTGCCCAACAAAAGTTTGCGCCTTTACACCGTTGGTAACGGTGTGCATACAGTTCGAGTCGCAGGTAACATCGCCATAGCCTGTCATGGCAATGCCGGTGCTGCAATTGTCAAAATCAAAAGCTGCTGATGAATCGCTTATACCTTTTTGCACCACTATACACTTGTTTATGCCGCCGTTAAATGACGGCTGTTGCGGTGCGCTGGCAATATAAATGGCAGCGCTGTCAACAACGTTATTATGATCGTAGTTATTTATATTTTGAAAAGAATTGCCATATAAATAAACGGGATAATACCCTGAGTCAGGATGAAGTATAGTTATAAAACCGGGGCAGTTATAAATATTTATACCATTATTTAAATTTTTAAATGTATTAACATTATCTATCACCCGACTACCAATAGTAATACCATTTACATTGTTTACTACAATGCCTGACAGGGTGGTTTTGCCGGCATAGGGAACAATCAAGTCTCCGGTTGTAATACATGAAAAGGTGCTTGCAACTACTGTACTGGTATTTTTAGTAGTAGTGGGGTCTACCTGGATGCCGATATGGTCGCCTCCAAAAAAAGCGCCTGCAATATTATAAATGCCGCCTTTATACGACTCCACTCCAACAATAGCGTCATCAATTCCACTCGAATCAACCAATCTTGCCGTGCTACTATCAATATAAATACCTTGCCACATGGTGTCGCAGCCGTCGTCCAATGTGGTGTTTGTTCCTAAAGTTAAAGTATCACTTTTATTTATATACAATTCAGCATAGGGTCCAAACAGACATTTTGTTGGTTGATCACTAGCAAGACCAGTTATTATTGTGTTTTCATTTATATGAGTTATGCCATTAAAGAAGATTTCATTTTCTATAGAATGAAGATCAATATAAATATAATGTGGCTCTACACTAGTTACCTCATGAACATAACTATCAGAATAGCCTGCTGCAGCCCAAAGAGCAGGCAGTTGGCTGATATTAATATCAGCCACCTCAAGACTACCATCACTTGAAAAACCGCAGCAAGCATGAATAGTATCTTTAAAATTAAATGAGCAACCATGAGTATCTGTGCCTGTAACAGTAATTACACCGCCCCCGGTTCCACCCCAATCAATAATCGCACTTAACCCTGTAGTTGAACCACTTATTGTGCCATTGGTTACAGACCATGATGTAATAGTTAGTCCGGCACCATTGGTGATAGTGAACGTATCACTTGATGCGCAGGCATCAATCGGGCCGCTAATAACAGGAACAAATACGGGGTAAACTGTTATGGTGGTTGTTGCATAAGATGAACAATCATAAGAATTATAACCAATAACCTTGTAGGTTGTAGCTGTTGTTGGTTTAGCTTTTACAGATGAACCGCTTGTTGCCGATAAACCTGTTGCCGGCGACCACGCATAAGTGTAGGCGCCTGATGCGGTAAGGGTTACACTATCGCCCGGGCATACGGTGGCAGAGGTTGGTGAAACGGTTACTGAAGGCAGCGGAGAAACTGTAATGGTAACAGAGGCGGTGCAGCCGTTACTGTCTGTTACGGTATATGTTGTAGTAGAGTCGGGGCTTGCTATAACTGATGAACCCGTAGTATGGTTTAAACCCCTTGTTGGCGACCAGGTGTATGCGCCAATACCATCAGAAACTGTTATGGTTGCACTGCTGCCGCGGCATATTGTTGCAGCTGTTGGAGAAACAATTAATGAATCGACGGTTATATATACCGAATCTTTAATAGTATAACTACAACCTTGCAACATAACTGTTAAAGATAAATTTACTTTATAAGTTCCGGATCTTGCATACGTATATGTTCGGCCTAACACAGATGAACCGGTAGCCGACTCTGAATGACCATCACCAAATTTCCATTGCCCTGACAAACTTTCGCCAAAAAAACCTGAACATGAAAAATCTGTAGTAAAATTGGCTTTTAATGAACAGGTATTAGTATGATTAATGGTGATGGTGGGTTGTACAATGGTAATGGTTTTACGTACACTATCTACGGCACAATTGTCTGTGAAATACATACATACTTGATATGTACCGGGAAGACAAAGGGAAAATTGTTTTTCAGTGCAGGATATATCTCCATCAATGTCGGGATAGCAATCCACACTATCAGAGGCGCCCGGGGTAGCTTTGTTGTGCATATTATCAGGCCCCCAGAAACTCCAGTTGATAGTATTATTTTTGTCGTCAATATTAGAAATAGCTGTGTTATTAGCTGTAATTATTTCGCCGGGGCATGCTGTTGTTTTGTCCAGTGTAAAGTCTACTGATGTGTCAGCTTCATCAAGATAAAAACACATGTGGGGTCCTGGTATATATTGTTTAACACCGTTAACTTCTCCAATATATAAAGGATCGGTTGTAATTTGATACTCGACACCAACTGTTAACCCACTAAAACTAGGGGTATACGAACCAGGATTTAATATAAAATTATCTACATGATCTACCAATGTATTACCTGCATAAATGTATAAAGTTGTTGTATCAGTCCATACATGTCCGCATTGATCATACTCTAATTGAATTAGATCACCTGGGCAAATACCTAAACAACAATCTGGTATTAGAGGAAAAGGAGGTTTATCACAACAGAAGTTGCCAGAGGTTTCATCAGTAATACAAAATTTACTCCAATAACCGTAAGGACAACTTGAGCTTATATCAGCATAATTAGTATTAGTGCACCCCTTATAATCAGTTACAGCCACTGTAAAAATTATACTATCCTTTCCAGAAGCATTGAATACAGGATTAGCAATAATAGAATCATTTAAATATGTTCCATGGTTCCAAAAATAAGTGTATGGTGGAGTTCCCCCTAAAGCAGTAGGATGGCCACCAATCGTATCTATTGCTGGAGGAATTAAAATAGTATCATCACCTGCATTTACAATTAGTTGCGGGTCAACAGAAATAGTTTTCGTTGCCGTGTTCACACACCCATTCACATCAGTACCTGTAACCGTATAAGTAGTAGTAGCCGTTAAAGTAGCCGTAACAGAAGAACCTGTAGTAGCACTTAACCCCGTTGCCGGAGACCATGTATAAGCACTTGCCCCACCCGCAGTAAGCGTAGTGCTGGTATTATAACAAATTGAGGAAGAACTGGCAGAAGCCGTAACCGTTGGCAAGGGATTTACCGTAACCACCACGGTAGCAGAATTAATAGGCGCATTATCATTATCATTTACGGTAACCGTGTAAGTAGTAGTAGCAGTTGGCGAAGCGGTAGGGTTATAAATACTACTGCTACTTAAACCAGTTGTTGGACTCCAGCTATAAGTATAAGAAGGAAAACCGCCTGAAGCTGTAGCCGTAAGGTTGGTGCTTGTGCCATAGCATATAGCTACATTACTACCGGCACCTACCGTTGGTGTGGGTGAGTGTTTGCCAATAGCAAAATCTACCGCCGTGGTGGAAATACTCGAGGCCGTTGTAGCTTTAACAGTTCCTGCACTGGTAGACCCTGTTGTGGCAGATTGCCCCAAATTTACCCACTCACTGCCGTTCCAGTAACCCACTCGCAAGGATGACAAGCGTTTAATATCACAACTGTTAGTTCCCCAACCAAGAGTAACTGTAACATTGCTGCTGCCCGCAGGGTGAACAAGGCTCCAATAATCACAGGCACTAACATAGGTAAGAGAATCATCCCATGTCGTTCTGCTTGAAGGTGTTGAATAAAAATATTGTGCGGTAAATGCATCGCTGGTGCTTGAGGGAGCAGTAATACCTATGGGGTGATAACTGCTGTTTGCTCCCGTAGGAAATGTAAAGGCGCTGTTGCCTATTTTCTTAACAGGCCCGTTCACAAATGAAGCATCACTGGCACCACTTGTTGTGGCACCATTATTTAAAGTAAGCAGGTTGGTGGCGGAACTTAAAATATCGCCGCTGGTAAGTGTAAGAGAATTAGTTACCGTAGTAGGGTCGGCTAATAATAACGTGCCTGTTTTATTTGCCGTAAGAGAATAAAATGTTGTATTGCTCGAACCTTTTATACTATCATTTACAGAACTGTTAAACGTTACATTAGAGTTATTACCCGTGTAGGTGCCGTTATTTATCCAACTGTTACCTATGTTTATTTGATAGTTTGAAGAAGATGTATTAAGTGTTTTGCTTGAGTTGATAGTTAAACGGCCTCCCACATTGAGAATACTTCCCAACGTTGTATTTGCTGCAATGATAAGATTGTTAAGTGACATGGAACTACTGGAACCAGTTGTAGTTACAGTGTACCCGTTAGTTCCCATTTCCACAGTGGAAGAACCCGCATTTACTGTTCCTTTTGTATAAGTCCAGTTATAATCTTCTGAGAGATTACCAATCATATATAATGTGCCGTCTGTCTTATTGATATTTACAGTAGGCAACCAACATTCACCCAATGTATAACCCGAAGGAGAGATAATTGAATCGTTGCCGGAGCCAACAAGATTAAAAACGGTTGTACCATAATCGCCGCCGCCACTATTTCCAGCAGAGATATTACCGTAAATTGGTATTGAATAGCCATTTAGATAGAAATAATGTGTACCCGTCATTATTAAATTGTTTCTGATAATAAGTGCAGAATCTCTACTTATAGTAAATGTATTGCCAGTCATTCCGAATTGAGCATTCCAAAGCGGAGTAGAATATGTACCGCCTATGGTTAAATTAGTATTGAAGAAACATACAATCGATGTACCTGGATTGATATTGGTGGAGGAATAATTGTTAGTCCAATTACCTGATGCAGTAATATTTCCTTCAAGATATAAAGTACCTCCAGTTTTGTTGATAGTAATTGCGGGTAAATTGCATTGTCCCAGTGTTACTCCTGATGGCGAAATAATTGAGTCATTACGAGAACCAACCAGATAAAATACCGTTGACCCTAAATCACCATCACCACCAGTAATAATATCACCGTAAATGGGTATTGAATAACTGTTTATATTCAAATAATGAGTGGATGTCATTATTAAATTATTTTTTATAATGATAGCCGAGTCGTTATTCAATGTGATAGTATACAAGGCACCTGTCCCCACCTGAGCATTCCAAAGAGGAGTGGAATGAGTGCCTCCGATATTTAAGGCATTATAAAAATACAAAGTAGAAGTACCAGGATTAATGTTGGTTTTTGAATAATTGTTGATCCAGTTACCCTGTACTGTTATCAGCCCTATCAGGTATAATGTACCCCCTGTTTTATTAATATTAATTGCGGGTACATTCCCATGTCCCCATACACTGCCGGTTGGTCCAATAATTGAATCGTTGCGAGAGCCAACAAGGTTAAAAACAGTTGTACCTATAACCCCATATCCACCTTGAATAATATTACCGTAAATAGATATAGAATAGCCATTGGCAGTAAAGTAATTAGTTCCAGCCATCGTTAAATTATTTTTAATGATGAGCGCTGAATCTTTACCCATTGTGAATGTATGACCACCTCCGAATTGTGCATTCCATAAGGGCGTAGAATACGTACCACCAATTGAATAATTACCAGCATTAAAATATAAAGTGGATGTACCCGGGTTAATATTGGCCGTTGAATAATTATTAGTCCAATTACCTTGAATGGCAAGAAGCCCCTTTAAGAACAATGTGCCTCCCGTTTTGTTAATAGTAACATTAGGCAAATACACCTCACCCAGTGTAGCGGATGATGAAGCAATGATAGAATCATTGGCAGTTCCCGTAAAATTTAAAGTAACCGTACCCCCATTATTAGTTGAAATATTGTTAAGGTTAACATTCCCATACGTATTAATAGTGCCTGTGTTTATACCGATTGCTCCTGTGCCAGAAGTCGTCACATTGCCATTAACAGTAATTGTATTAGATACTATGCAGGTTGAAGAAGTCCCTTGAAACTCGATGTTGTTAAATGTCATAGCCCCAGTGATTGTGTTGTCATAGTAACAAACTACTGTTGAAGTTCCAGCATTAATAGTACCTGCCGTATAGGTAAGCGTAGTAGAGCCACCCATAGTAATATATGAGCCAACCAAATAAATAGTACTTGATGAATTGATGGTAAGGTTCGGTAGCTTTCCTTCATCTTCAGTGGTGGCATTACTAATTAAATGTTGAGTAGAAGTTCCATTAAATATTATTGTTGCTGTACCACCACCGGTTGAATTTGTATTGTAATCTTTAACATCACCTTTAGCATTTATAACAGAAGTACTTTGTGAGGCATTAATGAATAAGGTATTGCTACCCGTTAATAAGGTGCTGTCGACAACATTTAAAATAAGGTCATTAAGGGTAACAGTAGTGTTACCTGCCGCTGCCTGAAATTCCACATCATACAAACTGATCGAAGCAGAGGTGCTGTATCCCGCAACGGTTAAAGTGTTATAAAATACTACTCTGCCACTATTGTGATTAAATGTGCTTCCACTATTAATGGTAAAATTACCCTTTAACGTTAATGTATTTGAAGTTGAAGTAAATATTGAGCCGTTTAGAGTAAGTGAAGATGTAAAAGTAATTGATGCATTATTCCCTAAAAATGTGCCTCCTGAAAATGAACCTGTTGCTATCGTAATCGTATTACCACTGCCTTGCACAATTGAATCAGTATAATTACTATAGACTGTAAATGAGGAGACGGTTATAGAAGTGTTAATCGAACATTTATTATTCGAACAACTACCTAAGCCTCCACTGGAAGTACCAAAAACAACATTGTCACCTGACCCTGGCAAGGAAGTGGGAGTAGTTCCTGAACAACTTGAAAGCGCCCAATTACTAAGGTTATTCCAGTTTCCTGAACCTACCCAATAGTAGGTAGCTGCATTTACCTCATGAAAGCAAAGTATCCCTCCAACTACTAAAAAGATAAATATTTTCATCAGTTATGCATTTAATTAGTAGAATGTATTTCTATTTCTTTATTGGCACTACCGGATACTAAAACTTTTATATCTAAATAATAATTACCATGGTAACTGAATGTTCCTAAGTTCACTGAAAGATTATTGTTTTGGATGCCCACATTACCAGAAGATCCAAAATTTCCATTTACTGCTCCTGTGTATGTTATATTATATAGATCTGAATCGCTGGGTTGTGAACCAATCATAATATGCACCCCTGACACATTAGTAGAATCCGTCATGTAAACAATTAATGTTCCCGTGTAAATTCCGCCGTTATCATTCCAATTAACTTCGGCATCCATTATTGAAGTAGTTTGGGCTTGCGAAGATTCGCAAAGGAATAGCAGTATAATGCTGGTAAGAAAAAGAATATTTTTTTTCATTTTGATTAACCCCTCTTAATTAAAAGTGAAAAAACTTATATTATCCGTATCAGTATACATAGCTGATCTGAAATAACATGATATTATTCAACACACTTCTTACTTGGTTAATAACCAAAAATATCTTTTGGAGTAGACTAATATTTAAAGCTATATTGGGGTATAGCTTTCACTGTACTAAGACTGTTTTGGGGAACAATCTTTAATAATTACTCTAAAATAATTGGGGGGATAAATTTGCTGCAATCGAATTTTAGAACGCACAAATATAATGTGCCAAAACGCCCATGTCAAGTTTTTATTAGTTTTTTTTATTATTTAATTGAGAACTGTATGTTAATCAGCCATATAAATTAAAAAAAGGTTATCTTCTGATCCATTATTTGATTTAGTGATAATTTTCTTACTTTACAATTTCCTCCGGTGTAATCTTACTTGGTTTTTTAGTCTTACCCTTAGTTTCGTTTGCTTTCTTTGCCTTCATACACATTCTGATTATTTCCTTGTTCAATAATAGCAAAATTACCTGTGACTACATTATCCCTCCTTTTAGTTGCCCTTAAAGTATGGCTATCATATCATACCACCCGAGGTTAAGGTAATATTATCATTCCTGACGTCAACTTTCTTAACAATAAAGCACAATTTCTCAACGTCAAATTCCACATACACCGACTCCCTAAAAGTCGAGTGTAACAGCCCGCGCTATAAACCGTTCGGCGTTACGCCAGGTCTACTATGCGCAATCACTCTCCTGCTGATTGATTCCGACGCCAAACTTTATGGTGACAAAATATTCGGACTTCACTGGCGGTAAATGGATTAAAGAAATGAATGGCCATTCCGTATATTTGTAATGTCTATTCACAAACCATTATGCTCCTATTTCCTCATTCCAACCACGCAGGAAAAATGCGATTAAAGAATGGACAAACCGTAAATTATGGTTCCATTAGGGTTAAGGATGATCTCTTTTACTACTATACCGGAAAGGGGCTTAGGGAAATATTCAAACCCAATCAAACCGAAGGAGAAAAGAGAGTAGCTTCGGCATTACACAAAAAGACAGAGGCAGAATTAATTACTTCTGAACACATTGCAAGGATACCAGTCATTGAAATATCCAAGTTTATTTCATAAACACTCATAATGGGAAACGCACCAGATAATAAACCTGAAAGTAGCACATTTGCTGTTATACCCCAGATCTATTTCGATGTTATTGCAAGGATAATCCCTGGGGCAATTTCTATTGGCCTTTACGAATTTAATTATATCTCCCAATCACTGACAACGTTTGGTTTTGCAATTCTATGCTCATATTTCATTGGAATGATCTTGCACATTTTTAGCATAAAAATATACGCGTTGATTTTTCCTAATCCCAAACAAGAACCTACGAATTGGTTTAAAAATTACAGTGATACTCCAATATGGGAGTGGATACGTCATACGGTAAAACAATCAGACCGCGATGTCTATGTAAAAATAATGGCAGAGAAAGCCTTATTCAGAAATATGGCTTTGGTTGCGCTAATCACTATATTTTATCCACCTCCTTTTTTAGTGATGGCTTTTGGTTGCTTTATATCACGGGCTATTTGTGCCGTTGCCTTAATTATTCTATGTATTTGCACAATGACCATTCATAAATGGATATGTCAAAATCAAAAAGATTATGACAAGCAAAATAATGAAAGTGAGAATTAAGTCTCCATTCTAACCGCTTGATTTATTACACGGCTAAATACAATTCAAGCTCAAAGTTTCATATAAACACCTGCGATCTGCGCTGCTGTCACACCGATATATTTTCGGGTCGTGGCAATCGATGAGTGGCTGAATATTTCGCTTAGATAGATCAGGCTCCTCTCACTCTTGTTGTCCATCTCCCAAACTCTCTTTCCAAATGTTTTCCGAAGGGTGTGCGTACTACCGTTCTGTACCCTTATATTGTAATGCGCAAATATTCTGTGCAGTTGCTTGTTTATGTAGTTAATTGAAATACGGTCACCCCATCTATTAGCGAAGATGTAACCATCCTGGGAAAAATAATCTGAACGCGTTAGCTCACCTTTAACGAAATTCAAAGCATCTACGGCAGTCGGATTGATGGTAATGTGCCTTCTCTTATTCGTTTTGCTTTCAATAAGCCTGAGTTCTACCTTGACCTGGTCACCTTCATAAAGATCAGCCCACTTTAGCGATAGCAGGTCTTTAGCACGAAGCCCTAAATAGCAACCCAGACATATGAGAAGATAGTCGCGGTATTGCTTATCTTGTTTTAAGCGGTGCAACAGGCCTAACATTTCGTTCCATTGCAATCCACTGGTGGTCGTCTTGCTGTTTTTGACACTCATTGTTAATGAAAATTTGGTTCATGCCGAAGGTAGAAGAATCATGCGAAATTTGTCTCGTTTACGTTCCCATTTTGGTAAGAGTGTGACAGTATTTTTGTCGTGAGAGTTAGAAATACGCACTGGAAGTTGGTTACCAAGCCGTTGTTGAAAAACGCTCTGTCACACTTATAATAAGAAGTGTGACTAAGTGCCACGTTCCATTTTGCATTAGGAAGATAAAGAAGGATCACACCTAATGAACAGTCCACAAATTTCAAATAGTTTTATTTTCCTGGCACAGAGTAACTGCAAGATAGGTAGCTATCTTCTTATAGCTAAAGAGATAATTTATTCATCAGACGAGCGTATAGCGAGAAAGATTAAAAACCCAAATAGTGCCCATCCCGCCCAATTCGGTTTCGATGTAGGTACAGGATTGAACCTAATGGGGGTTACAACTTTAGGCTTTTCAATTGGTATACCAACAGTAAAAGGAACTCTTAAATCTCCCGTTTTATAGGTGATTGCTGGAACTTGTTGGTTACCCTTTTGTAATAGCACAAACGGAACACGCTTTAACAACAATTCTATACCTGCATAGTCATTTCCACTATTTTGAGTTGTCATATCTGATGCAACTTCGAGCAATGCCTTGGTAAAGGCTCCTCCATTAGGACTATCGTAAGAAAATTCTCCCTTCTGAGTTGCATGCACAATTAGTTTTCCTTCCGGCGAACTCGATATGAAATCATCAAAATAATCACGAATGCTTTGCATACCATCGGCAGGTAACCATTGTGGTCCTAAGCCTGGTATGCCGGTAATACCAGGAGTCACATAACTCCTGCAAGCATCTATAATTATTAATTGTTTGGGACTCCTATTTAAAAGCAAAACGTCTTCAATCTGTTTATCCTTTAAATTCAACATCCTTTTATTGCTATAGCTCTCTGTATAGCCATGCCCCGAAAAATAAACAAAAAGATAGTCGGCATTATTCTGACTTATTGCATCAGTTATTTCATCGATAGGCGGATCATAATAAGATTGTATTTCATCGCTATACCAAGCTCCCCCTTTTTCTGAGCGCAAATACGTACCAATATTATTCAGATCACTTTTAACTCCTCTTAAAACTGGATTTTCCCCTGGGGACCCAATTAAAATTGCTTTTCGTGAAACGGAATCATGCAATCCCATAGTGTATCGTTGTATGATATAAATATACTTTTAATTACGCTATTTGTTCCGGGATTTTAGATTTCATTAGCCTACGCATTTCCTTTCTTAATGAACGCGCATCTAAGGCAAAAACTAAACCTATAATTAAGAGAGCTGGGTTAATATACCAAGGCAAGACACAAACACAAACATTAAATGGAAACATCATACTCATACCCTCTAAAACAAAAAACAGTATAATACAATAGCAAATATTGCAGTCAAACTTAAAATAAGAAAAATAGTAGTCTTCGAGCTGTTGAACCTTTGTGTATGGTTCCTCAAAAAAGAAATCCCAATTTAGTGGATACAACTTATCCCACAAATATTCCTCCATAACATTGCGCACGGCATCTAAGAAA
>Ga0302280_1001787_pt1 | contig 17314 bp, 17 predicted proteins | sample III_Fen_E1_1_FD_198771 | JGI IMG/M metagenome (GOLD analysis project Ga0302280, IMG submission 198771) | Peat permafrost microbial communities from Stordalen Mire near Abisko, Sweden - III_Fen_E1_1 | ecosystem: Environmental > Terrestrial > Soil > Wetlands > Permafrost | place: Sweden: Abisko... | reverse complement strand
AAGAATATACTCTATGCAGTGATATTCCTGGGCATAATCATCATGGTGGTGATTGGAATGAACATTGGTTTCCCGAATTATTCAGGCACGCCTGGATGGTTTGCAGCAATTGCAAGCCTGGTGATTGTTTTTCTGCTGGTGCGGTTTATTGAGTTGGGCAAAAAATGGGCAAGAACATCTTTCCTGATCTTCTTCATTCTCGGTGCCGCGATTGTTCCTTTTAAATTATTTTCTTTACTGAAAGGGGATTTTTTATTGGATGTGCTTTTTTTGATTGTAGCTATTTTGCAACTATTTGCTTTGAAATTCCTTTTCGCAGAAAAAAGCACCAAGTGGTTTATTGATGTAAAGTATGCAGCGCAGCACTCATAAACCCAACGATTGCTTTTCATTAATGCTGCTTTAGCGCTTCATTCACCATGGATTGTGCCTCCTGTTGTATCTGGTGCAAATGATTTTCATCTATAAAACTCTCAGCATATATTTTGTAAATATCTTCTGTGCCGGATGGTCGTGCTGCAAACCAGCCATTGGCAGCGCTCACTTTTAATCCTCCGATGGCTGCGCCATTCCCGGGAGCGTTTGTAATGATGGACATGATTTTTTCGCCAGCCAATTCTTTTGCATGGACCTGAGCCGGCGAAAGTTGTGAAAGCAATTTTTTTTGAGCTGGCGTAGCCGCTGCTTCAATGCGGTCGTATACAGGGTTTCCTAATTCATCGCTGAGTTCTCTGTATAATTCACCGGGATCTTTTTTCATAGTAGCTGTGATCTCTGCAGCGAGTAATGCAGCGATCATCCCGTCTTTATCTGTCGTCCAGACTTCTCCGTTGATCCTGCAGAAAGAAGCGCCTGCGCTTTCTTCGCCACAAAAGCCAATAGATCCGTCAAGTAATCCTGCGGAGAACCATTTGAAGCCAACCGGCACTTCAAATAGTTTTCTGTTTAGCTTTTTAGTGACCTTATCGATCATCTGGCTGCTGACAACTGTTTTGCCGATCATTGATTTCGCAGGCCATTGAGGCCGGTGCTGAAAAAGATAATCAATCATTACCGAGAGATAATGATTGGGCGGAATCAATCCTGCTTTCTTTGTCACGATTCCGTGGCGGTCATAATCCGTGTCGCAAGCCATCGAAATATCAAATTTATCTTTCAGGGATATCAGGTTTTGCATTGCATACGAAGAAGAAGGGTCCATCCTGATCTGGCCGTCCCAATCCACAGTCATAAACCGGAAAGTCGGATCAACTGTATCGTTGACAAGTGTCAGATTCAAACCATATCGCCTGGCAATAGGCTCCCAATAATGCACGCCTGCGCCGCCAAGCGGATCAACTCCAATGCTGATTTTAGCATCGCGGATGATATCCATGTTGACCACATTGCCAAGATCGTTTACATAATTGTTCAAATAGTCATGGGTATGTGTCGTAGAAGCATGCAATGCTTTTTCATAAAAAACTCTTTTTACATTGAGCAATCGCTTTTCAAGAAAATCGTTAGCTTTTTCTCCGATCCATTTAGTGACATCAGACGAGGCAGGGCCTCCATTAGGCGGGTTGTATTTAAAACCGCCATCGTGCGGCGGATTGTGCGAAGGTGTGATGACAATGCCATCGGCAAATGATGATGAACGCTCTTTATTGTAAGCGAGGATTGCATGCGAAATCACAGGTGTTGGTGTGTACTCATCCCCGCTGGCAATCATGGTATGCACTTCATTTGCTGCCAGCACTTCCAGTGCGCTGGCAAATGCCGGTACTGATAATGCATGTGTATCCATCCCTATAAACAAAGGGCCATCTGTTTTTTGTTCTTTGCGGTATAAACAAATAGCTTGTGTAATGGCGAGTATATGCCATTCATTAAATGAGTTCTTTAACGAAGAACCGCGATGGCCTGAAGTGCCGAAAGCAACTCTCTGCTCTGGTACAGAAGGGTCTGGTTTCTCCGTGTAATATGCTGAAACAAGTTTAGGAATGTTGGCGAGCATCCAGGGTGCTGTTGGCTTTCCGGCATAAGGACTGATGATCATGATATTTTTTTATTTGTACATATCAAAGCAAATGCCTGATATAAAGTGGTTATTTCATTTTGATAATATGGATTACATCACCAGCACCGCAGCACCTTCTAATTGCCCGTTTCTCAGAGCGGCCAGTGCTTCATTGGCTTGCTGCAGTGAGAACAGTCGCGTATCTGTTTTTACGGGTATCTGTGATGCAAGCTTTAGAAATTCGTGACCGTCTTTGCGTGTAAGGTTTGCCACAGAGCGGATCATTCTTTCTTCCCATAAACTATCATAAGAGAAGGAAGGTATTTCGCTCATGTGAATGCCACCGCAAACAACGCTGCAACCCTTGTCAATATCCGTTAGCGCTTTGGGTACCAGAGCGCCAACCGGGGCGAAAATAATTGCAGCATCTAATTTTACAGGCGGGGTTTGTGAAGAACCGCCTGCCCATGTTGCACCCAGGCTCATAGCGAATGATTGTGATTTCAAATCCCCATCACGGGTGAAAGCGTATATTTTTTTCCCCTGATGAAGGGCGACCTGTATAAGTATATGTGCGGCTGCGCCGAATCCATAGATGCCAATCGTCTCGGCATGCTGCCCAATCATATTATAAGACCGATAACCAATCAGGCCGGCGCATAGTAGTGGAGCACCGGATGGATTTCCATACATCGCATCCAGCGGGAAACAAAACGCTGGAAAGGCTACAGTGTATTCCGCATAACCCCCATCCAAAGTATAGCCAGTGAACAAAGCATTTTCGCAAAGATTCTCCTGGCCTCTGACACAATATTTACAATGCCCGCATGTATAAGCCAGCCATGGAATGCCTACTAATTCTCCCAACTTTAATGTGTCAACTTCTTTGCCCAGTCGTACAATGATGCCCACAATTTCATGACCCGGAATCAGCGGAAGTTTCGGGTGAGACAATTCACTATCCATGATATGCAAATCAGTTCTGCATACGCCACAGGCAATGACTTTGACCAAAACCTGTTCCGGTGAAGGAATGGGCAGCGGAATGGTTTTAAAAACCAAAGGCTGTCCCGGAGTTTCCATTACCATAGCTTTCATCTCCGCAGGCAAAGTAGGAAGATTATTATTACCGATATTTTCTGCTGGATGAATGATTGGTTTACCTGCGCTCATATCTGCAATCATGATTTTTGTTTGTGGCGATTACGCCATTGCTCCACCATCTAAAACAATCTGCGTGCCATTACAATAACTTGAATCATCAGAAGCAAGATAAATAAATGCTTTAGCTACTTCTTCCGGTCTTCCGAGGCGTTTGGATGGAGTGCCTTCAATCCATGTTTTGTGTATTGCACCAGGAATCTTGCTTAGCAAAGGGGTCTCAATATAATATGGGCAAATGGCATTGGCTCTGATATTTTGTGTAGCATATTGCACTGCTATATTTTGTGTGAGCCCCAGCACGCCATGTTTGGCAGCAGTATAAGGCGCCAAACCATGCTCAGCTTTCAATCCCGCGAGCGAAGACATGTTCACGATAACGCCACCACCTTGTTTCAGGAATTGCTGCAGTTCATATTTCACGCAATAGAATTGACCGGTGAGGTTCACGGCAATTACTTTATTCCACACTTCTTCCGGCATATCATGAATGCCGGAATAGTTGGCGCCGATGCCTGCATTATTAAATGCCACATCAAGCCTTCCGAATTTTTCAACCGTTTTATTGATTGCCTGTTTTACACTGTTCACATCAGAGACATCTATAGCAACAAACAGGCTTTGAACTCCCTCTGCCCCAATTTCATTCATCGTTAGCTCGTGGTCACTGCCAGCCAAATCGGCAACTACTACAATGGCTCCTTCTTTTGCTGCTTCCAGCGCTGCTGCTTTCCCTATCCCTGAATTGCCGCCAGTTATAAATACGATTTTTTTTTCGAGTTTTTTCATGATTGAAATGAGAATTGAAAAAATAATTGTTGACCCAGTTCCGCTGATTTAGTCCAAATGATTATGTGACGGTTTAAAAAAAGAAAAGGGAGACATTTGCTCCCTTTTTCATTTTAATCCGCGAAGGAATAATCATATTCAACAACCAAATCATTGGCGACCGACCAAACACCGGGAGCATTCCATGCTATTCTACCGGCTTCATCTTTTTGATAATTTGAACCAACCGTTCCACTGAGTGTCACTTTATTGCCGGAAACTTTAATCTGTATATCTTCCCTGTCAATTGACCAGTTGCGGTCAAGCGCATCTTCTATATCCCTTTTTTCGACGGCATCATGCGTTTCAGATTTGATGCTGATGTTGTTGGTGACTCCTTTTACGCCGGCCTGTATATTTACCAGATTTTTGGCAGCTTCCCTCTGGAAATTCCATTCCAGTTGCCCTTCCAGCGTAACCCAGCCATCTTCTACTTTTACTTTTACTTTGTCATTAGGGATTTCCCAATTCCATTTATAAGCGTTCAAAATTTCTGTGGCTATTTCATTGTCATCTTTTTGCCAGGAGTTGCCAAACTTTACTTTTATTTTTTCAACCACAGCATTTACCCCTGCGGTATTTTTTGCTGCATTTTCAGCTTCTAATTTTTTGGTATAGCTATCAACAGTTCCTGATAAAGTGACGATGCCATCGTTTGCGGTAACGCCAATTTCTGCTGCGTTCAATAAAGGTTCCCATTTAATAGAGTCCTGAACATCTTTTTGCAGTTCTGAGTTATTTTTCATTTTATTTTCATTTTATGTTGCAAATACAATTTCACAACAGCACAAAGGTCAAATCTATTAACAAGGCAGCATTACACAATCATTCAAAAGACTTACATCATTCACACATCATAACTTTTGCTCAGCATTGGCAAAAACTAAAATGCATAAGAAAGCCCGCTGCATTGGCGGGCTTTTGGTTTAATTGTCGACTTACAATAAACCTTTATTCTTAATTTCAGAGGCGTCACAATGATTATCTTCCCCAGCTTCCGCGTATCCATTCTTCCCCGTCATGATGATGGCGTCTCCAATGCCCTTTTCTCCATCTGTAACCCGGATGCGGTGGCACGTCCCAATGCCCTCCGGCATACCTGTAATTGCCTCCATTAGGTTCCCACTCCTCATCTATCCACACATGATCGTGACTGGGTTGCGGAGGCCTTACGATCACAGGTACAGGCGGCCTTATTTTTACGTACACTTGTGCAGAAGCAGCAAAAGAAACGGTGAAAAGTATAGCCAGTAACAATAGCGCTTTCATTAAATTCTTTTTCATGTTGAAATATTTTTTAAAATAATGATTGATTAGTTAATCCGTATACGCTTATGAAACGGTTAAATCATCATTTACAAAGATGCCATCATGCGAGAATATATTTGTTACACTATTTAAAATATAAGTTGCAAGATTCACACTTTCATTATCAAAAGTTCCGGGAAGTGTCACCTCTTTGCTGTCACTGAATTCATTGATGTGTGAATAATGCAACTTAAATTATAAGTTATGTAATTATTCCGCTTTCAGGTCTTCTACATTTGCTGTAGGTTTTTTCATAGGATATTGGATTTTAATCGGGGCTGGATTTTTATCCTGGCCCTTTTTTTATGCATTGTATTTAAGTTTCTATTGTGCAAAAACAAGTTCTATTAGTCTTGCAGGATTATATACTTACAGAATCCTATAAAATCTGTCCAAAAGTGTGAATGATGTAAATCTTTTGAATGATTATGTAACAATTGCATTAAACAAAGGATTCAACTTTGTTTGGCTGGATCGTATTAAAAGATATCATGGTTAAACAGAAATTAATTATAGGCCTGCTGGCAGGAGTCTATTTGGTATTATTGGCCGGGATATTAATCTTGTTGCTCCGGTAAAAAACAGGCTATAAAAAAGGACTTGCTTTTTAGCTTTTTTGAAGACACAAATCTCATGGCTTGACTGCCGGTCACTCCATTTAAATATCAGAAACCAGCTTGTCATTTATAGCTTCAACTCTTCTTATTCATAAAATAAACAAACAACATGGGAAATTTATTGTACATCATTGCGGTAATTCTTGTAATCATTTGGGCAATTGGCTTTTTTGGATATGCAGCAGGTGGCATCATACACATTCTGCTGGTCATTGCCGTCATTATGGTATTATTAAGGATTATCCAGGGAAGAAGTATTTGATCAAAATATATCTTAATGGATAATTACACAAAATTGAAGGTCTCTAAACTGGATATTTTTTTATTATTTGAGCCAGGATCGAAATTGATCTGGTCCGGAGCAAAAATTTCAGCATTGTCTGTATTTTACGAACGCTTATAAATACCGGGTTGGTGCATCGGTAATATATTAACCCTCTGAGGTCAAACTTCCCCGGCAACATTTCCACTATGAGCAATCTGCAAGCTGAGAAAGCAAGAGGTATGGTATTTGAGTTCCAGACTGAGTAATTCATTTCATCATCTAAAATTAAATTTATGAATCAGACAAAAGCAGTTAAAAATGCAGAGACTTCTTCCAGGCTGGAGGAATTTTTTGTGGAAGAAATCAAGGATATATATTGGGCTGAAAAACATCTGGTAAAGACACTCCCAAAGATGCAGAAGGCTGCAAGCTCAGAACAATTGAAAAATGCATTTGGTGAGCATCTGGAAATTACTAAAGAACATGTATCAAGGCTTGAAAAAGTATTTGAATTGCTTGGAGAAAAACCGGAATCAAAAAAATGTGAAGCAATAGAAGGCATCACAAAAGAAGGCGAAAGCATTATTGATGAAACAGAAAAAGGAACTGCTACAAGAGATGTAGGCCTTATCCTGGCAGCACAAAAAGTTGAGCACTATGAAATCTCAACCTATGGTGGCCTTGCACAGCTTGCCGGCACGCTTGGCCGAAAAGATGTCCAGTCAATTCTTGAAACCACTTTAAAAGATGAAAAGAAAGCTGATGAAATGCTGACATCAATTGCTGAAAAACATATTAATTACGAAGCTGCTGCCGAATTGCAGGAGCATTAATATTTTTTAAATTGAAATGAAGGGGCAGGCTGCTTTCTGGTAGCCTGCCCTTTTATACTTTATATATTCCCTATTCAATGATTGCTTTAGTGAATGTTAATGTCCATTTAAAAACACAAAGAAAAATCTTTTAAGTCCATTTCTCCCCAAGCACGAACGACACCATAAAATAAACCTCATCAGGTGAAGTTGGCTTGCTCATAAAATGAGCTGCGCCTAGTTTTTTCAATCCGATGGATTCATTCAGCTCTCTGGAGGTGGTGTAAACAATTACAGGCACAGGAAACAGCCTTGGGTCTTTTTTCATTTCAATCAAACACTGCTCTCCGCTTAATCCGGGCATCCGCAAATCCAAAAAGATATAATCCGGAAGCGGGTTTGCAAGATTTTTCAGGTAAGCCAATGCTTCATGGCCATTTTCTACACCGGTGCAGTCAATGGTTTTATCCACTTCATTGACTGCTTCAAAAAATAAAGCCCTGTCGTCTTCATCGTCGTCTATCAACAGAATACTAGTATGATTTTCCATAAAACTTTCATTTGAATGATTATTTATTGTTGCAGCGGAAGAATGATATGCAATGCGGCCCCTTTTCCTTCTTCAGCTTCTGCATATATTTCGCCATGATGATTGATTACTATTTTTTTGCACAAAGCAAGGCCGATGCCGGTTCCTTCGAAGTGCTCACGTGAATTTAAGCGTTGAAAAATCAGGAACATCTGCTCTGCAAATTGCTGGTTGAACCCAATGCCATTATCACGGAAGATAATTTCACAATAAGGAGCATCCGATTTCAGTGAAGGATATTTTTTTATTGCTGTTAATGAAAGCGTGCCGGAAGTTATATGAATGATGGGCGCAATGCCGGCTTTAGAGAATTTAAGCGCATTACTGAGCAAATTGTAAAAAAGCTGGTTCATCTGCAAAGGAATGGCATCAATAACGGGCAGTTGGTCATGGCTGACCACTGCTTTTTTTTCTTTAATGAGCAAATCAAAATCACTGATCACATTTTCTACAATTTCATTAAGATCTGTTTTTACAAAGGCGTTTGTGGAATCCACGATCTTGGAAAAATTGAGCACATCTTCAATCAACACTGACATGCGTTTTGCTGACAAGCTGATTTTGTTTAATAATTCCTTGGCTTCATCGGCGATATCATTGCTATGGCGCAAATTGAGCAGGTTTGCAAACGTCCTGATCTTTCTGAGCGGTTCCTGCAGATCATGCGAAGCGATCGTCGCAAATTGTTCCAGGTTATCATTTGACAATTTAAGAGCACTGTTAACCTCTTTAAGGGAAATCGTTCTTTCCTCTACTTTTTTTTCCAGTTCGTCGGTGAACTTTTTGAGGTCAGCCTGCATTTTTTTCGTTTCGGTGACGTCTTCTAAGGCAATCAGCAATAATTGTTCGGTATTGTCTTTCCTGAATATCCTGCTGGCATTTAAAAGCATGATCCTTTCACCCATCGTGTCAAAATCGTGCTTTATTTCAAATCCTGTGATTTTTATTTCATCATACAAAATTTTTTCAAGTACTGAGCGCAGCGCAGGTATATTCCATTGGCCATTTCCTATCTCATAAAATAATTTTCCTTCTGTTTCTTCTTCGGTTGTTTTGAATTTTTCATAATAAGATTTGTTTGCTGTTTTCACGCGCAGGCTTTTGTCGAGGATGATCAGCGGTTCTCTGATGGTTGTTACTATGGATTCGGCATAGATCCGTGATAGATTCAATTGCTCATTCCGGTCGAAGAGCTCCTGGTTCAGCGTAGTGAGTTCTTCGTTGGTGCATTGTATTTCTTCTTTTGAAGTTTCCAGTTCTTCATTCAGGCTTTGCAGTTCCTCACTACCGGAAAGCAATTCTTCATTGGCGCTTTGCAGTTCTTCATTCACCGCTTCCTGATCTTCTGTAATGCTCCGCATGTCTTCGCGCACATGTGCAAGTTCATCTTCAAGGCTTTGTATGCGTAAGTGTTCAGCACTTTGCTTTGAAACCGGAGAAAGATGATGAGCATCTTTTGAAGACTTACCATCAGCGGAATCTGGCTCATCTCTGAACAGGATCAGGTAATACGGCTCCACAGTATTTAGTAAAGGGATCACTTCAATGTTCACTGAGTGTTGCTTTCCCATCAACTGTATGGGGATATGTTCTTTTGAAACCTGTTTGTGATTGGTTTTCGCTTTGTGTATTGCATTTCTCAACTCAAAAGCCAGTCCTTCTCTTGCCATTTTGAGCACATTCAGGTTTGGTTTGCCCGGAGATGGCTCCAGCCAGGTGCCTGTTGATCCGCGGAACTGCACAATTTCCATCTGGTCATTCACCACCACTCCAGGCGGGGTATATTTAGATAGCAAAACATCATCGGCATTTTTTTGGAAATCGTCACGGCCGGATTCTTTTCCAATCGCATTTGCCTTTTCTTTGAACACTTTTTCATTGCGGTCTGCTACAGTGTGCAGAAACTTTCCGGGAACAGGCTTTCTCGAATATAATTTTTCATTCTTTTCAAATTGGGAAAACAGGTCGGCTGCAGGGCCCGTGGTTTCCGATTTTCCGAGCAATAAATATCCAGTGTCTTTTAAAGCATAGTGAAATGTGGTGAGCGCTTTTTTTTGTAAAAACGATTCCATATATATCAGCACATTGCGGCAACAGATCAGGTCCATTTTTGCAAATGGCGGATCTTTCAGAAAATTGTGGCAGGCAAACACGCACATGTCCCTGATAAATCTGTTAACCTGATATGCCCCATTCACTTTTGTAAAATATTTTTGCAACCGATCTGCAGAAAGGCTGAAAACATCTTTTCTGGTATAGATACCGCTCCTTGCATTCGCAATTGATTTTTCGGAGATATCTGTGGCAAATATCTGGATCTTATAATTCGCTGCTTTTTCTCCAAGATACTCATGCAGGGAAATGGCAATTGAATAAGGTTCCTCACCCGTTGAGCAGCCGGCGATCCAGATGCGCAATGGATTTGTTTCTTCTCTTTCTTTGATCAGCAGCGGGAATATTTTTTCGCAGAGCGTATCAAAAGTTTTTGGGTCACGAAAAAAATCCGTCACCGGGATCAGCAAATCCTGGTACAGAATATCCTGCTCTGCCTTGTTGTTTTTGATGAATGAAAGATAATCTGAAATATTTTCAATTTTATTCAGCCCCATCCTGCGTATGATCCTTCTCCGGATGGTGGTTTGTTTATAATAAGTAAAGTCTGCGCCTTTCCTTACACGAAGCAGGGAAAGCACCTGCCTGAAAGCGTCTTCCTTTGTTATTTGCAAACCTGCTTCACCGGAAGCTTCGCCGTTTTTATATGTTTGGTTTAATTTGGCCAATTGCAACGCAATTTCTTCAGGTGTAAGCACAAAGTCTACAACATCTGCATCTATGGCGCTTTGCGGCATGCCATCGAATGCTGCTGATTGCTGGTCCTGCGCAAATGTGATGCCACCATGATCCTTAATCGCTTTTAACCCAAGCGTGCCGTCTGTTGCGGTACCGGATAAAACAACACCAATCGCATGGCTCTGGTGCACTTCGGCCAGTGACCCAAAGAACACATCAATGGGCATGTTCTTTTCATTTCTTGGGCGGCGTGGGCTCAATTGCAGCAAACCATCATTTGCCGTGAGCAATTTATTAGAAGGAATGATATAAATGTGGTTAGGCTCTACGCGAACATTATTGGTTATTTCATGTATGGGGATGCTGGTAACTTTCTGCAGCAATTCTGCAAGTATGCTTTCGTGGGAGGGCTCCAGGTGCTGTACTAAAATATAAGCCATGCCTGAATTTTCGGGGATCGCTTTTATCAAACGCTTAAACGCCTCCAGGCCGCCTGCAGATGCGCCTACGCCCACTACGGGGAACAGATTGTCTGAGGGGAGTTTTATTTTATCTTTATTTTCTTTTTGAGGCATTGTGTGTTTCTGTAAGTGATTATTGAAATTATCTTATTTATCCGATCTCTCACGCTGATACTAAGGTACACTTAACGCAATGCTATCTGTTATAAATTCAAATATTTAAATAAGGATATCTTTCAATTTTTTTCAATGACTTATTGAGTGCAGTACAGGAAGTATTATAAATCTTCCAGGTTGCTTCGTGTTTTGTGGTTTAGTTTTTTAAAATCGGATGGTTTAAGGCCTGTCATTCTTTTGAATTGGTTAGATAGGTGTGCAATGCTGCTATAGCCTGTCTTCCATGCTATTTCAGTAATGTTGTGCTCGTCATATATAAGCAATTCCTTGACGCGTTCTATTTTGTGCAAAATATAGAAATGCTCGATTGTAATGCTTTGAGATTCGGAGAACAGGTTTGCCATATAAGTATAATCGTGGTTTAGTTCCTGGGATAAATACTTGGAGAAATTGATTTCCAAAGGCCCTTCTGAATAATGAACCTTTCTTATAATAGCATTTTTTATTTTTTCTATCAGAATGTTTTTTTTGTTATCTATTAATTCAATGCCTGTTTTTTTCAATGCTGTATTTAATTCTTCCCATTGGGTTAAAGAGATATTTCCTTCGATTTCAGCTTCCCCCAGATCTACACTTTTATAATGTAACCCTAATTTTTCAAGTTCAGTCTTCACGATTATTTTGCATCTGTTACTGACCATATATTTAAGGTGAAGCTTCATAGTATCATTTGAAAAAAATTCACTTTGGCACCGCCCATTATTTATTGTAACAGGAATCAAAGCAGAGGGGGCATTCTTTATCTGTTCCTGAAACTTGCCTTTTTGATGAATGAAAGTCCTGATAAGAATCATAAAACCGGTTCAGCTTCTGATGCTCCGGTTTTGTCAGTACCATCTTTCGCAGATTGCATTTCGTGAAAGTGGACGGCAATCATAGAAATAAAAAACACTTTCATCAACACGATGAAAGTGTTTTTTTTGAAAGGTAGGAACAACTCTAAATAAACTAAAGATATTTTTCAAGAGGCAAATACGCAACCTGTTTTACCAAGGCTCTTTACTGACTATCTGAACAAGAAAACATTAATCACATACTATAAAATTAATTGTTTCAGTTTTTAAAATTGTTACATAATGCTTTAAATAAATTGTATAATTCACACTTCTGGTATTTGATTTCTAAAACAACAAATAAGGCTTATTTAACCTGCTATTGGTTTTATGCAACAGCTTCTGCTATTATTGAACCGTTGCCACAAACTCATATTTGCTGGCGTTGTGAAAGACGAATTTTCTGGTCAGTGACCATGTGCCAAACACAGACAGATTATTTACTATCACACTGTTTTCTTTAATAGTTATTGAGATGTTGTACGATTTTTTATAAGTAGTGTCGAGCATCACTTCGGCAGATAAGCTGTCTCCTTCCGATAAAATAGAAGAAGGATAAGCCGACGAGTCGGCAAGTGTCAGCACAACGGGCCACAGCAAATCGCTTCCTGATGTCCCGCATAATTCATATGAGGATCGGTAGTTTATGATACCCAGTGAAGCAATATTTGCGTTGTTTGTTTGCAGATCAAGCGAGCCGTTTACGATCAATAGTGCATTTGAAAGCACAACGGGTTTGTTCTGATAGCCTGATTCTTTGGTACAAGCTGCAAAGAGAAAAAGGAGCGGTAAAATTTTTTTCATAATTAAGCATGCATTTTCAGAAGTATATTATTATTGTTTTAAAGGCTATATAATACAATCAACAGAAAAGAAAATCTTTTCCATAAAGCTTTCATCGTATCCGTTGCGGTTGATCAATGATCATTTTTTGCAGCGAAGTATTTACGGAAGGGATTTCATATCATTCGGGAACAGAAGACGGGAAGGCCAGCAAAAAGGGGTAATGCAAAACTGAGATTAAATAAGCCAACGCTGTTATACAATTATGAAAATTAGTTACATCATTCACATCTTTCAATCGTCTCTGAAATTGGGTCGTTGGATGTTTTCCTGCATAACAATGTGTGAATGATGTAAGTTTTATCTTTTATTATACAATATTCCTGAATACAATAAAACCAACTTTGTATTTGTGAAAATTCATTCACAAACAAATGGATCATATGAAAGTTACAGAGACAGGGTCATCCCGAAATGGCATTCCGGGAACAGGCAATCGAATGGCTCACGGCGGCTCACCCCTATTGGTGAAGCCTTGCCATAGCAAACAAGTCATTTTTGTCACTTTGCTTTTTGCAAGCATAGTATCCTGCAATCCCACGAAAATCGTGTCAAGCTGGAGAGACCCTGAAACGGCCATCAGCTCTTCGCAATTAAATAAGTTTGTCGTTGCCGCATTGCTGAAAAATCAAACAGTGAGGAGAAGGACTGAAGACATGATGGCTGCTCATTTCCCCGGCAAAGCAGTACAGTCTTATAAAGAACTGGGTGAAGCAGCATTGCAGGAGAACAATGATGTTTATGACAAAAAGTTGAAAGCAGAAGGGTTTGACGGGATTGTGATTATACGCCTGCTTCAGGTGGACAAGGATAAGCGCTATGTTCCCGGCGACTTCCCGAACTATTACCGCAGTTGGGGTTTCTATTATGGAACTGCATGGTCAGGTTTTACTCCCGCTCACTATACCACTGATAAAACTTATGATGTGGAAGTAAATGTTTATTCTTTCAAAAAGGATAAACTGATCTGGAGCGCAACTACATCTACGGTGAATCCTGATGACCGGGATGGATTGTATGACGGCGTGATCAGGGCGGTGATAAAAAGGATGCAAAAAGAAGGATTCCTGAAGTAGAAAAGTGATTTGTTCGAACAGGGTTATCCAGTGCGTGATGAAATAAGGTTTCACACAAAGTGGGCTACGAAGACAACGGGACAATGAAGTGATGTGGGGTATTTTAAATCCAAGGCTACGAGAGAAGGAATATGTTTTTTGACTGATGTTGATTTGGATGTTGGCTTCAGTGTGGATGGGCGTGATCCTGCTTGTCTTATCAGCTTGATATTGAAACGGGATGCCGCATGCCCCGGCATCATGTTGAGAGCATGATTAAAAGCAAGCTTGCAATTGAAAAGGAATCATAATGAAGCCAGGTAATCAAAACTGCTCTTCAGTGCTTTTTGGGGCTCATCAACCATATCCTGCTCTACAATAAAATGAATCACTCCATTTTCTTTGGCTTTTACAAGAATTGACTTCAGGTCCAGCACGCCATTGCCTGCCGTAGTCATGTTGGGGAATAATTCAATCCATTGTTTGGGGTCTCCGCCATCGCCCGAAAAATGCATTTTCTTCTTCATGTCTTTTATATGCATCAGGTGGTAGCGGTTTTTGTGCTTTTCAAGCAATGCTACCGGATCTGCGCCGCCTGCAGTTGTCCAGAACAGGTCCATTTCAAAGAAAACAAGTGAAGGGTCAGTGTTGGCAAATATCAGCTCCAAAGGGATTTGCCCGTCTATTTCCTTCAACCCATATCCATGATTGTGGTAGGCGAATTTAACACCTGCCTTTTTTGCAGCTTCTCCTATTTTATTAAAGTCTTCAGCCATTTTTTTATAATCATCCAGTGTTTTTCTTTTTTCTGCCGGAATTGCAGGGAGCACCACATAAGTATTTCTCAACACCTGTGCTGCTTCCCCGAGTTTATCCATATTTGTTTGGAGGGTGTCAAGGTCTGTATGGATAGAAGGAACTGAAAGGCCGTTTTCTTTAAGGAGCTTTTTCATTTCCTTATCGGTATGCCCGAAATATCCGCTTCCTTTAAAGCCGAGAGAAGGCGTAACTGAATTCCATCTTTCGATTGCCGAAGCGTTGCTGAAAGGATACGGGCCATAGAGCTCCACTTCTTTATACCCAATTTTTGACAGCATGGACAACGCCCCCGGGAGATCTTTGTCCAGCAGCTTGGGCAAGGAAAAAAACTGGATCCCTATTTTGGCAAGCAGTGGGCTGGCTTTGAAAATGGCTGAAGAAAATAAAAGGGCTGAAGCAGAAGCTTTGGCTGAAATGCCCATAAAATGTCTTCTTAGCATGGCAACACTAAATTTAAAAGTTGAATGGCAGAATCGCTTCCTAAAATTAATTTAGTTGATGCTTATATTCATCAATATTTTAAATCAATGATGCTGTTGCCAACTTTTTGTTTCACAAAACGGGACAAAGGATATGACGGGGCAACGAATAGAGCCCGTTGTGTTCGTTGCCTTCATTGCGCTCGTGGCGCGAAATCTTTTTTGTGAAATCTCCGCTGTCTCAAAACCCTAATATCGCAAATACAGGGTAATGGTCGCTTGATTTTGAGCTGCGCAGCACATAAGCATTTGTGGCCGTGAATCCCCTTGAAAACAAGTAGTCATTTGTTGGTTTTAAGAGCCCCAGCATTGCTTTCGCGGTGCTGCCAACCTCCGATGTCGGCCAATCAAACCCATTGTCTTTGAATTTTTTCACAACCGCCTTTGCATATTTTGTAAATGCCGTATTAAAATCCCCGCCGATTAAAACATAATTATAATGTGCTGACTCCTGCAGAGCATAGTGAACAACGGAATCAACCTGGTCCATTCGCATTTTTCTGCTCATCGCCACAGTTTCTGTGTGAACGCTGAACACTATTATTTTCCTTTGACGGATATCTACTTCCCCAATGACAACTGCACGGCGCTGCTGGTTCTGCCATTTGGCATGGGGCAGTATCAATTTTTCGGGGTATTCTATCGCGCCCGTAGTTAAAATAGCATTCCCGATATTTTTTTTATCCGACTTGTCGTATGAGATGGGAATGTACAGGTAATTAAGGCCCAAATCTGCCGCGATGGTTTCAACGCCTTTTTCATCCATTTCCTGCAGCAGGTAAATATCAACCGGCGTTTTCTTCTTTAGCTCCCGGAGCTCTGAGACCGCCAATTGAATTTTTCTGGCTTTTTTGATGTTAAATGTAACTACGGTAAGCGAGTCAGACGCTTCCGGGTCCGGTATCACTTTATTGCCGGAATAAAAAATGGGTTTGCCGGCATCGCTATAAAAGGAAAGGGCACGGCAAGAATACAAAGAAGCCAGCAATGCAATAATGGAACAGACTTTCACTAAACGACGGTGCATATATGTCCGGGAAAAATGTGAGAGAATGCGGTTTGCGAAATGGCAAAAAAAATCAGGCTCTTAATACGATTAATAAATTTACATAACATTTGCCAGACTCCGATGTGTTAACTAACCGGATGAGCCGCAAGGTTGACAACCAACAGCCGGAACAGAATTTTTTTAATGAATGTGAGAAGCTTTTGAAGCTCCTTGTCACATAAATGTTCAAGGGTTTTATTGATTTCATAATTGATCTCGTCGTTAGACATGACCTTTAATTTGTTTTAAAGATACTCAATTTTTGAAGACGTGAGGTGCTGAAGCAAAGCGGCGTCAAATTCCTTTTTGTCTCGCACAACGGGACAAAGAATAGAATGTTTTATGCCCGCAGTGAAGAAGTATTTTGGACGTGCGTATAAAGCGTTTATGCCTTTCCTGCTGTATGCTTTTTCTGAGTTTGTAGATCAATCAGCATTGTTTTCTGATTGTTTGTAAGTGCCACCAAAGACTTCGGAAGTCTTTACAAATGGGAGGACTAGTATAGGGTTACTGAAGCAGTTAATAGTTTAGCTCATGCAACACCTCATAATGATTTGATTTTTTATCATAGCTTTTTAAAAGCTTTTGCGCTGCGGGCAATACATAAGCTGTTTCATAATCATCGCCCATAAATTTTTTTACCGCATCTATTGTTTCAAAAAACATGATAGTAGCGTATTCTATATCATTTTCCATTTCCCTTTTTAAAAGCCTGATTCCTTTATACCCTGGAATATTTTTATCAGCAATGCCGGTAAAAATTTCTTCCTTTAATAAATCTTCATAAGCTTTCGCATTGTCCTTTGAAGTGCAGCCGTGCCATATTCTTGCAATCATTTCTATAAGTTTGAAGTTTCATCGTGATCCTGGTAGCAGACTTTCCTTAAAAATAATTATTGAAATTAATAAAAATTTCATTTGGCGGGTTCTCCGCGGTGATGGCTGCTATTTTAAGTGCATGATGCGGAAGAACCCGTTGCGATCAGAGAGATGGTTTATACTGGCACGAAAGCTGTCTGAACTATGATTCTTTTGATTTTTGTGATTTGTATGATTGTGAATTAATGATTTCAGGCTTGAATTTTGGGTTGTCGCGGCGGAGACTCGCCTGAGAACGAAGGCTGTCTGCACTATGATTCTTTTGATTTTTGTGATTTGTATGATTGTGAATTAATGATTTCAGGCTTGAATTTTGGGTTGTCGCGGCGGGGACTCGCCTGAGAACCGAAG
>Ga0302280_1001786_pt1 | contig 17324 bp, 17 predicted proteins | sample III_Fen_E1_1_FD_198771 | JGI IMG/M metagenome (GOLD analysis project Ga0302280, IMG submission 198771) | Peat permafrost microbial communities from Stordalen Mire near Abisko, Sweden - III_Fen_E1_1 | ecosystem: Environmental > Terrestrial > Soil > Wetlands > Permafrost | place: Sweden: Abisko... | reverse complement strand
GAAATCTCATCAACCAATCACAAGAATAATATCTGAATTGCACAAATCAAATATAAAAACACTTACAATAAATTTTACTGGATCAAAACAAAATAAAATATACTCATATATCAATAATATTTTAAAAATAGATACAGCTATATCTAGGTTACATATTGTGAATGATGCTAGTCATTATCGTTATAGTCTTGTTGGAAATTTTGATATGATTGGACCAACATTAATTAAAAATCATAATATTATTGAATTTACAATTGAAAGCGAATCTCATTTTGGTATGGAAGCATATACACTAACAAATAAAAATAGATTTTTGGTTATATTGATGTGTTTCAATAGAAGAATTATACCAAAGTGTGTTTCAATGAATTTGATTTGGCCAAAAATAATAAATTGATATATCATAAAAATTGAAATATCAATAGCATGATAGATATATTTATAATGTTTTGTTCATTAAATATGAATTTGATTGAAAGAATATTGAAAAACAATGAATCATACACACAATTGCACATTGAGCAATCAAATTATGATCATTATCTAGAAAATAAAGATAATTATGAAAATACATACAATGAGACTAATTTTAATACAATGATTTATAATGCATTGACAAAAAATAATTATATAAATGAATTGTACATTGATTGTGAATGTAATACAAACATAACTGATATTGTTGGATTAAAAATATTTCATTCAATATATGTGAATACTAATGTAAATTATATAAGTAAAGAAATAATAACTTTTATGAATAAAAATGAATATTATGTGAAAAGACTAAAATTAGGTTCAATATTGGTTTTGCATGATGAAATATGGTTATATTTAAAAAACAATAAATGTTTGGAAACATTTCATATAATGTGTAGTGCATCATCATATCATGATATCACAAAAATTATATCTAAATTACAAGAATCCAATATAAAAACATTAACAGTAAGTTTTTCTAATATAACACTTGATAAAATATACGAATATGTCAATAGAATTATAAAAAAAAGAACACAGATAACTAGATTATATATTGAAAATGATATTAATTATTGTGGAATTAAAAAGAATAAAAAAAAATCACATTCTTTTGTTGACAAAGTAAATTCTGATAAAATTGATAAACTTACCACTATACATGTAAATAAATATAAAATGGACAATTCAAAAAATAATCATAGAATTATTGATTTTAAAATATATGGAAAAAGTAATGATGAAATGAAAGAATTTGCGGAAAAAAATAAAAAATATTTTGTGACTATTTTGGCATGTTTCAAGAAAAGAAAGATACCAAAATGTGTTGTTATGAATTTAATTTGGAAAGACATATAAGCAACATTTGAAGATTTCGTACAATACAAATTTTGGTATTTTTAATTTATGTTGGATTTGGAATCTTTTATTTATCAATAAAAATGTTTTAATAGATATTTGCATTGATTTTGGATATTTAACATTGGTTTGTGGTGTCCAAGTGGATTTTAATATATATGCAAGACAATTTATGCAATAATAGTGGTCAGATGATTTTTTATTGGGAAGTATTTTTGGATTTTTGCAAATAGGATTTATACAAATACATAAGTAACAATAATCCATATCAGCCAAACCAAATAATTTTATTTTTTTATTTGGACAATTGTTTATCACACATTTGTGATTTTTACAATATTTTGATCTTTTGATGTTTGTCTCACCAAAAATTACTATTTGTGCGAATCTAATTTTATTTGCATATGAATAGTTTGGATATGTTATATTTGAAATGAACATTTTGGGTAAATCACAATTTATGTCATTACATTCACAATCTTCACAATATTTATTATGATTAGCTAGAAAATAATGAGAATATTGTGAATTATTACCATAAGAATTTGTGCAAAAATCTGATGAACATTTGCAAAATTTACAAAATTTACTATATTCATGTGTATTATTTGAGGTATACCTACAAAGAATACGCTCCTGAAAATATACACTGAATTTTTCAGAATGTGCACATTCTTGAGGATTGTAAGGTTTATACATAAGATTTCGTATATCAGAATAATTTGTATCTTTATTTTTTATTTTTGGCGAATAATATACATAATTATTTTGTTTGTAATTATTATTTTTATGATTGTTTTTTGCATAATGCTTTTTGTAATTATTATTTTTATGATTGTTTTTTGCATAATGCTTTTTGTTCATTAAATATATCAATCTATATTATCATATAAAGTATACTTAATAGTCATAATTTCATTTTTTTAATGAAATAATGCATTATTTATTAATCCATCATGCATTGGACCAAGAATAAAAATATCATAATGCACAGAAAATACATAACATATGGAGATATATCTGTCAATGATTTATCCACAAAATTTGGTGTATATACATTTTTTATTTTCAAATATGGTAAGTGATCAACTTTTGATATTTTATGGTTTCCCAATGAATATATTTCTTCCAAGCTAAATAGACCTAAAATGCCATAATTATTCAATCCACAATTACTTCCAGCACATAATATTTTTAAATTTACCATATGATTTATATTTTTTACTTGTTGATTTCCATCAACATTTAATTTAATTAACTTTATCACATATCTTATTCCATCATCACATAATTTACTATTTTTAGCACTTAGTTCTTCTAATTTTATTAGATTATTGATATTTGTTATATTGCGATTATTATCAACATTCATTTTTATCAAATTTGTTAAAAATTTTATACCATCATTACCTAATTTACTATCATTCATTGCATGTAATTCTTTTAAATGTATCAAATGATTAATATTCGTTATATAAGTATTATCATTTATGTGTAATTTTTCCAATTTTGTTAATCCTTTTATTCCCATATTATTTATTTTGGTTGAATTTGCATTCAGACTTTTTAGATTTACCATGTGGTTAATATTTGTTATATGTTTGTTATGATCAATTTTTAATTTTACCAAATTTTGTAAATATTGTATTCCTTGGTCATTTATATTACATTTTCCACCAGCATTTAATTTTATTAGATTTGTCATATGAGATACATTTGTGATATTTTGGTTATCATATGCATCCAATTTTATGAGATTAAGATTTTCAATGCCAACATCTGTTATGCCACATTTTCCATCAGCATATAATGTATGTAATTTTTGCAGATGATTTACAAAGGTTATTTTTGGATTATCATTTGCATTTAATATTTCTAGATTAATTAAAGATTCTATGTTTTGATCTGAAATTCCACATTGGGAAGAAGCATCTAATATTTTTAGATTTGTGAAATGATTTACATTTTTGATTTTTGAATTATTTGATGCATGTAGTGCTGTTAGATTTGTTAGATTTATAATATCATCATCAGATATGTTGCAATTTTTATACATAATTGAATGATTGGATGCATGTAAAACTTTTAGATTTTTCAGATGTCTGATTTCTTTTATTTTATTATTATTGCTGACATCTAATTCTTCTAAATAAATAAGACCATCAATATTATTTATTGTACATTGCAAAGAAGCATTCAATATTTTCATATGTTTCAAATGATTTACATTTTTGATTTTATTGTTATCACATGCATTCAATATTTCCAAGAATGGGAAATTCAATAATATTTCATCAGTTAGTTTTTTTTCAATTTTGTTTGGGTAATTTATTTTTGATTTTTTATGATTGATATAAGAATTGAATATTATTGGCATTTGATTAATTTTATTTTGATTAATTTTATTTTGATTTTTACTATTTTGTTTGAAATGTTTGATTTTTATTTTATTACATTTTTTATTTACTTTTTTTAGATTGTTGATATCTTGGAATTCCAAATAATTATCACAAATATGTTGAATGATGCATGGTGGTAAGTCCATGAAATAGCAACTGCTCTTTGACTGTAATAATGTAAAATAACATGTATTTTGTGGTTTAGACTTGCTACCAAGACTCAATTGTACTTCTAGAGATTTGATATCCAATGACATTATATTTGTTTTAAAATTGTGGAAGAATATTAAATGTTAAAATAAACACATAAATCAATATGACAAATTATATTTTGATGATATTGATTTTTATTATAAATGAATGATATATGGAAGTAAACAATTTTCAATAACACATTTTGGAATTATTTTGTTTTTAATAGTATTTTTTATACATAAAAGAGATGTAAATATTGCAAGTTGATTTCTTTTTAGCATTTTACGGATTTGTTTATCATTGTGTTTATTTATTTTTAAATCCAATAAAAATGAATTTTTTTTTAGATTGTCATATAATAATTCATAATTTATATATGCACTATATACTGTGTAATTGAAATTTTGAATTTTTGTATGTTGGATAATTTTGTTTATCATGTTATATTGAGCAATTAAACTACTCATGTTTAATATTTTTATTTTGCTCAAAGATAAAGAAGTAATAAATTTATCAATATTTTCACTAGAGTTATCAATACAGTTATGAGTGTAACATGTGTGTAATCCTAAACAACAATTAATGTGTAATTCTTCTAAAGATGTTGTTCTATCAATAAAATTACAAACATCCAATGTGAGATCTTGCAAAAATAATATTTTTAAATTATTATTATTGTATTCTTTGAGAAAAATATCTGTGTATAAATTATTTCCACAAATTGATATTGCTCTATATGTTTTTGCATTCATTATCATTTTGAAAGATTCATAATCAAAATAATTTGTTTTTATGAATATGCTATGTATGTATTTATTTTGTTTTATTGCTTCAACTAAATCATTAATAAATTCTTCTGAAAGTGTTTCTATAATGACTAAATTAGTTAGATCTAATATTGTATTTGTTTTATATTTAATTGAATCAATGATTGGCATATTCTCATATATATCTTGCACAAACTCTTCATAATCTTCATCATACTCAACTGTTGAATCATCATCAATGTAATCATATTCTGCCATTATTTGGTTTTATATGATATTTAAATTTATAAGATGTTCAGTTAATCACATTTTCAACTTTTCTTATAAATAAATGATAAAATAAAATTCATAATTAGTGAGTTTTGTGAATGTAATGAGCTGAGCGTCAACGAAACAATTGTAAGATTGTCTTTTTAATTTTTCTTATAAATAAATTTTGATAATATTACCTTCTTTTTGGCAAATTGGACATTTTTTGGAATTATTATTTTTTACTTTGATTGAGCAAGGTGTACATATACACATATGACCACATGTATATGTACAATCACATTTATTATCCAAACAAATACAACATGTTTTTTCAGAAGAATCATTGTTAGAATCAGAATTAGTGTTCATAGATAATTTGTCGTTTGGATTATTTTTTAATTTAATGTTTGAAATATCATATTCTAGTTTCCCAGTGTATATATTTCCATTTAGTGAAACAATAGTACTTTTTTGGTTAGAGTATATATAGATACCTCGATTTGTTTGTTCATCATTATCATATATTCCATCATAAATATCTCCATTTGTATATTTATATATGCCAAGACCATGTTTTTTATTATTTTTGAATTCACCTTCATATATATCACCATTTGAATATTTATCCAAACCATGTCCATCTTTTTTGTTATATTTAAAATGTCCCATATACACAAATAAATTTGTTTTCAAAATTCCATATCCAGAAAATTTATTATCTTTAAATTCTCCTTGATATTCATCATCATTCTTATATGCATATATACCTTTTCCAGATGCTTTATTATTTTTGAATTGTCCAATATAAACATTTCCATTTGGATACACTAAACTTCCTTCACCATCCATCTTATCATCATGAAATGTACCTTCATATGTACTAATACATATACCACCAGTAAAATATTTAAATATCCCAAAACCATGTTTTTTGTTATTTAATACATCACCTTCATATATAGAACTATTTGGATATATTATTTGTCCTTTACCACACATTTGATTGTTTTTAAAATCACCAGTATATATTAATCCATTTGCATATTTATAAACTCCAAAACCCTCTGCAACATTATCTTTGAATGATCCTTCATATGAATCTCCACTTTCAAATGTAATTGTATCATATTCTTTATATTTATGATTTTTAGATTTGGATTGTTTAATACCCATTGTAATATATATGATAATTAATAATATGATCATACATTAAAATATTCAATTTTTTAATGAAGAAATGGTAAATAATTTTTATTGTTTACCTGCAACCAAAATACCATCAACTTCAAATGGGCATGCCATATCTACCTCATTATCATTGTAATTAAAAGTTAGTTCATCATTTGGATAAATATCTTTAATTGCCATTACTTTATTTTCTTTAATATAACATGATGGTTCAAAAGAGTGATTCATATACATTCCAAACATGTCATGAATATGTTCATTATCAGATATTCTTATTGTTTCTCTTGTTGGTTCATCAAAAATTTCTCCCACTAATTCGTGTATTAAATCATCTTTATTATATGATTTTGTTGCATATAATCCATTTTCATTAAGTTGTATATTATGTCTTACTTCCATATATTTATCATAGTAATTATTATGATCTCTTTATGTAAAATAATCATTTTTTTTATGATAAATGAAATTTTATTTGAATGTCATAATAATCGTCAAGATTATTATCATCACTATCATCTACAATAGGAATTGATTCCTACGCTGTTGCACTAGATAATGGTCCATATATGATATTTTAATTAATAAAAATATTTATCTTTGTGATAAATATTTTTATTAATTGTTCCAACCACAGACTTTTTTGTTATTTTATGATTTCCATTTGAATTAAAATTTTGTAAGTTTTTCAAATTTGCAATTCCATCATTTCCAAGACCACAACCTCCAGTGGCATGTAAACTTTTGAGTTTTGTCATATGATTTACATTTATTATTTTATGATTGCCAGATGCATTTAATTCTTCCAAATCAACCAAATGTTCTACACCATCTTGTCTCACTCCACACGTATTTGAAATATCCAAGACTTTTAATTTTTTCATATGATGGATATTTATTATATTTTTATTTTTTTCTGCAAATAATTGTTCTAAATTTGTTAGTTCTTTTATTCCAAAATCACCCATTTTACAGTCACCAATATTTAATATTTTTAGATTTGCCATATGATTTACATTTATTATTTTATCATTACCATATGCATTTAATTCTTCCAAATCAACCAATTCTTCAATACCTTTATTATTTATTCCACAATCATTACTTGCACATAATATTTTTAATTTTTTCATATGATTTACATTGGTTATATTTGGGCAACCCCACACATCCAAACGCTCTATATTTAAAAGATTTTTAATATCATCATCACTTATGTTTTTATTGAGATATGCACTCAAACGTTTTAATTTGGTCATATGATTTATGTTTGCTATATTATTATTTTCACTTATGTACAATTCTTCCAAGTCAACCAAATCTTTAATATGATCATTTTTTATGACACAATATTCGCCCACTGCATGTAAAATTTTTAGATTTTTGAAATGATTCAGATCAGATATATTTTCATTGTTATTCACATGCAATTCTTCTAAATTCATTAAATCTTTGATACCATTATCACTTATATCACAACAATCTATATCCAAATATTTTAAATTTATCAAATGATTTATATTTTTTATTTTTTCATTTCCACACATATATAATTTTTCCAGATTTATTAAATTTTTAATACTAATATCGTCAATACCATCATTTTCTGCTACATTTAATATTTTTAATTTTGTCATATGATTAAGATTTGTTACATTTTTGTTATTCCATATGTGCAATTCCTCTAACTTTATTAATTCGTTGATACTTTTGTCATTTATTCCACAATGGAATTTTTGATGATATCCATAATCAATATTTGCTTTTAAAACCTTTAAATTTTGCATATGGTTGATGTTTGTTACATGTGGATTATCACTTACACTTAATACTTCCAAATTTACCAAATCTTTTAAACTTTCATCATTTATTCCACATATGTTTCCTTTTGCTTTTAGTACTTTTAGGTTCTTCATGTGTTTTATATTTGTTATATTAGGGTTATCGTATGCATTTAATATTTCCAAATGGTGATATTGTTTGAGAATGTCATCAGTTAAATTACTTATGGTACTTTTGGGCAAACTATTAAAATTTTTAATTTTTATTTTATAACACTTTTTACATGTTTGCCTTAAATTATTGATGTTTTTGAAATCCAAATATTTATCACAAAGATATTGAAGAATGCATGGAGGTAAGTCATTAAAGATTATATCCTTTATGGTGATTTTTGGGTGGTTGAGTTTTAGCTGTGAATATGTAATATGTGACATATATGTATATATTTATTATAAAAGAACTATTAATTGTCATATTATTTCAAATTTTTTTAAAATCTTCTTATTGTTTTTGGAATCCAATTGTTCCAAATCAAATAGGTCAGCAATACCATTTTCATCAATTCCACAATCATCATTTGCATTTAAAATTTTTAATTTTTTCATGTGATTTACATTGGTTATATTTTTATTGTTCCATGCATACAATTCTTCCAAATTATTTAAATTTTTGATGCTATTATTGTCAATTCCAGAATTCCAAGAAGCACATAAAATTTTCAAATTTTGCAAATGATTAATATCTGTGATATCCGGATTGTCATTGACATCTAATTTTTCCAAATTTACTAGACTTTTTATGCTTTTATTGTTTAGTCCACACTCTTTACTTGCACACAATACTTTGAGATTTTTGAAATGATTAATATCTTTTATTTTATCATTGTAACTGATATGTAACTCTTTTAAATTTACCAAGTCTTTAATATTCTCATCGGATATAGCACATGAAGCTCCAATTGCATGTAATACTTGTAAATTTGTCAAATGATTTATATTTGTAATTTTTTCATTATAATTTGCATGCAATATTTCCAAATGAGGATAATTTTTGAGAATATCATCAGTTAGTCTGTATAATATTCTCATTGGTAATCCATTGAAATGTTTTATTTTTATTCTATAACACTTTTTACATGTTTGTTTTAGATGTTTGGTATCATTGAAATTTAGATATTTATCAGATATATGTTGAAAGATGCATACAGGCAAGTCCATGAAATGGTAGTTGATCTTTAGATGCAAGTCCTTGAAGTTGATTTTTGAATCATTGGAAGTCATAATATAATTGTATTGTTATATGAAAAAGTATTATTTATGTTATAATATCAATTTTTTGTTATTTTTAATTATTTTAGCGATTTATGCATATTTTTTAAAATTAAGTAATATTCCCATTAAACCAATATCTGCAATTGAAAGTATAAAATATATATTTTTCATATAATTCATTTTTGGTTTATGTTCCTTTAATATTTTCATTAAATTTTTTCAAACATATTGTGTATGGATCATTTTTATCAAGAGTATCAATATAATCAACAATTGTTAGATTAGTATTTTTGTTGCTTATATATAATGTTTCCAAATGCGTATAATTTTTAATGATAACATCTGTCAACTTGCAAAGAACTTGTTTTGATAATCCATTAAAATTTTTTATTTTTATCTTATTACATTTTTTATTCACTTGTTTTAAATTTTTGATATCTGGGAATTCCAAATGATTGTCACAAATGTGCTGTATGATACATGAAGGCATATTTATGAAATTACAGTTTGACATAATTATGAAATATTTATATGTACATAAAAGAACTGTTATTTAATTATTTTATCAATTTTATTTGGAATATTATTACCACGCACAAAATAATATATCTTTTTATTGCAATGAACATATATTTTTTTCAGAAACTTTTTTAGTATTTATTATTTTTGGATAATATACTTGATCATTTTTTTTCGTTGCAATTTTTAAAACAGGCATTTGTTTTTTAATACCCAATCCAAAATTCATTTGGAGTTGATTTATATCCTGTATTTTTATATTTACCTTTTAGCTTCTCATTATTATTATTCCAAATATTCAATAGATTTTCCAAGTCTTTTATTCCATTATTATCTATTCCACAATTGTTACTTGCTGCTAAAAATTTAAGTTTCTTCATGTGATTTACATTGGTTATTTTTTTATTATTATCAACAAATAATTCTTCCATATTAATCAAATTTTTAATGCCAAAATCATTTATTCCACATTCCTCAAATTGACATGATGCAAACAATATTTTTAATTTTGTCATGTGATTTACATTTGTTACATTTGCGTTACCATTAACAGTTAATTTTTCCAAGTTTACAAGTTCACAAATACTTTCATCACTTATACCACAAATTCCATTAAATTCCATTGAGGATGCTTCTAAAATTTTGAGATTTTTCATATGATTTATGTTTGTAATATCTGGATTGTAATTAGTGTATAATTCTTCCAAATTTGTCAGATCTTTAATACTTTTATTGTTAAGATTACTTCCAGTGGATACTCTCAAAATCTTTAAATTTTTCATATGATTAATGTCTGTTACATTCATATTTCTTTCAATACTTAATTGTTCCAAATTTGTAAGATTTTTTATCCCATCATTATTTATTTTAGATCCAATCCATAAATATTTTAATTTTTGCAAATGATTGATACTTGTGATTTGTGATTTACCAATCATATCTAATTCTTCCAAATTTGTCAGGTTTTTGATATTTTTATCACTTATTTCAAAATTAGTACTCATATCTAAAATCTTTAAATTTACCATATGATTAATATTTTTTATTTGATGATTACCAAATATACCAAGTATTTCCAAATTTGTCAGATGTTTAATACTTTCATCTGATATTCCACACATATTGCCAGATGCATTTAATTGTTTTAAATATTTTAAATGATTTATATCTGTTACTTTTATATTATTATTTACATTTAAAATTTCCAAATGAGGATAATGTCTGATAATATCATTATTTAGTTTTTTGATATATTTAATGTCCAATCCATCAAAACTTTTTATTTTTATTTTATTGCATTTTTTGTTTGTTTGTCTTAAATTTTTGATATTTGGAAAATTCAAATATTTGTCACACAGATGTTGAAATATACATATTGGTAAAATAAGAAAATAACATTTTATTATTTCATCAGAACTATCAGTTATGTTCTTCATAGACATTTATTTAATATTATTATGATGAACGCTTTATTGCATATTTATATCAATTTTTTCATGATGTGTTGAACATGTTTAAAAAATAACATAAATACATATTATTATATAACATGAATATAAATGAAGTAATAACACATATAACAATTGGTTTTCATAGCAATCAATTGTGTGAAAGAGGAACAGAAATTGCATTGTATGATTATGCATATTATAATGAAAAAATATATAATAATAAAAGCATAATATTTTACAATAAAAATAATATGAGTAATTCAATAAATGTCATTAAAAAATTCACAGATAGATTCACATGTTATGCATATGATAAATTTTCTGACATAGAAAATATTATTATTGATGAAAAAATAGATTATTTGTACAATATTAAATATGGTAAAAAAGATGATCAATTTGTAAAAAACTGCAAAAATTTAGTTCATTGTGTTTTCACTGTTGAGCCACATGGTGAAAAATGTGCTGCAATATCTAAATTTTTAGCAAATAAATATAATAATATTGTCGATTATGTACCACATATGATTAATATACCAAAACATAATGATAATATGAGAAATACATTGAATATTCCAGACAATGTTATTGTTATAGGTAGATACGGTGGATATCATCAATTTGATATTGATATGGTACATAATGTAATAAAACAAATTTTAGATGCTAAAAAAGATATTTATTTTTTATTTGTTAATACATGTGAGTTTTATCAACATCCAAGAATAATTTATTTGAATTGTATTATTGATTTGAATGAAAAAGTGAAATTCATTAATACATGTGATGCAATGATACATGGAAGAAGTGATGGTGAAACATTTGGATTAGCTGTTGGTGAATTTTCCACTTTGAATAAACCAATTATTACCACTTTGTCTGGGGATTCAGCACATATTGATATTTTGGGAGATAAGGCACTTATATTTAACAATGAAAATGAATTGATTGATATATTTAAAAATATTAGAACTATTATTGGATCAAAAGATAATTGGAATGCATATCAAAATTATACTCCTGAGAAAGTTATGGACAGATTCATGAAAGTGTTTTTGGGAATATAAAAAGTTGAAAATAAAATTATATGATAAATATATTCATATATCAAATAAAATAAAATGGATATATTATGTAAGAATTTGATAAATTATATAGGTGGCAAATTACCAGACAAAGATTTATTATCTTTATCAAGAGTAAATAAAAGATTCAACAAAGTGATTAGGAGTTCATTCAGAGAATATTTTGTGATTATGAAATATCCATATAAACTTATATTGATAATTGAAAAAAGTCATCCAAAGTATGAACAGATTCTTTCATCAAAAATACATAGTGATGAATATGAATATGTATATGATAGATTTATGGTATCCAATGCGATTCGTAGTGTTTGGATTGGAAAACTTGACTATTTTTTATCACACAGAAAAAAAAGTAAAAAAAGAATTGATGAAGGAAATATTAAATATAAAAGTCCACACAAAAATATAATTCAAAATTATATCATGAGTGACATACAAACAAAAGTATTGGATGTTTTGGAATTGAACAATGTATTATTATTTGATCAAGAAGATGGTAATAATAATCCAAAAAATAGGGTAGAAATTGTGAATAATGCAGCCAATGATTTAAGTAATAATTTAAAAAATAGTTGGGATATAAATGCATGTGATACATATTTTCGTAGTTATATGATTCAATTGGACACAACAGATGCAATAAATATTGCAACAAAAGGTTATTGGAAAATATTACAAGGTAGAACAAAATCTAAAAAAATTATTAAAAAATTATGTAAGGGCAATAAAAAATATATTACACATGATAATGGATGTAGACCTTTTATTGTTATTCATAAAAAGAAAAATAATCATGTTAATGTGTATTCAAATGAAGAAGGATATTTAATTGCAAAATATAAACATGCAAGTAGAGTATTTCCAGGAATAGGAAGAACAGAATATTATTCATTTGAGTATGGTAGTTCTGTTTTAGTTAACATTGAAGGTAATAAATATGTTTATATTGGAGATAGTATTTATGAATTTGATACTCCAGATAATGATGTAATAATTGAATATTATTCATTGGTTAGTAATAATGATGTGCCTTATCCTGTTGCAGTTTCTGATAATTATGTATATTTTATGCTCGATCATGTACATATTAAAAAAACAGAATTTATAAATTATAATAATTGGATGGATGCATATAGTTATTTTTATGGACATATTGGACCTACTGGGAAACGTATGATTGGTGATAAATTTCCAAATATTGTGCAAGTTCATTTTGGAGAATAGATTGAAATATGATGATGTTTATCATGTAAAGTATTATTTTTTGTGAAAATGATTTGGATGTTCTTTAATGACAGTGAATACTTTACATTCTGGACATATCATTTCATATGATATGTAAAGACTACAGCAATTGTCTTTTATACAAACATCACCAAGTTTATCGTTATAATAAAAATAATGATTATTTTTGCATTTGTTACATTGAATGATCCAATCATCAGAACCCAAACACTCATTACATGAAATTGATTGATCTCCATCACATTCTGCAAGATATTTATATCCTTCATATTCTTTAATTATTTCTTTTATTAAATTTATATCATTGATACAGTTCATAATTGTTTTTATTAATTCACTTTTTTCTATCCTCAGTCTGTTTACATATTCTAAGACATCATTTGATATTATGATTCCTTTTTCTTTTGTATAAAGAAATATCAAAATGCCCAACTGTAACAATTTTTTTATTGTCATTTTTTTGAGGTAATAATCCAAAGTATCTATTTTTTTGATTTTTGGCATATTAATAAGTTGCAAGTAATCTTTAGATAGATTTTGCAAAAAGTTGAAAAAATATCATGTTATACATTCAAAAATATACAAATAAATATACAATGAGAGATATAATATATACTCAATTTGATGGTGAAGATTTGATTCACATTAATCCAAACAAAAAATATTATTGTTCAGAAAGAACACAATGTTCTGGTTGGAGTTTATTGATGAAATTAGTGGTGATACCAAATGTTGATATTATGTTGGTAGAAAACATAATTAAGAACTGTGATATAAATTATAAAAATAAACTGGAATTAACTGCTTTAATGATAGCATGTATAAATTCAAAAATATGTGATAATTTGGATGTAATAAGATTATTATTAAAATACAATGCTGATGTTAATATTACAAATCTCAACGGTTATAATGTTTTGATGTTGTATGTTAGTTTTGCAAATAACTGTGATGATGAAGTAATAAAATTATTATTAAAAACTGAAATAAATGTTAATTGGCAAGCAAATAATGGTGACAATGCTTTAATTATTGCATCAAAATTTTCAAATATTTTTGGCAATGAAATTATAAAATTATTATTGGAAAATAAAGCCAATATTAATTTACAAGATAATAACGGATATACGGCTTTAATGTTTGCATGTATAAATTCAAAAATATGTGATAATTTGGATGCAATAAGATTGTTATTAAAATACAATGCTGATGTTAATATTACAAATCTTAAAGGTTATAATGTTTTGATGTTGTATGTTAGTTTTGGAAATAACTGTAGTGATGAAGTAATAAAATTATTATTAAAAACTGAAATAAATGTTAATTGGCAAGCAAATAATGGTGACAATGCTTTAATTATTGCATTGAAAAAATCATATCCAAATAAAAATAATGAAGTGATGCAATTATTATTAGACAATATAATTAATAAAAATTTTAATATTGAAATGTCCAATAGTATATTTAAGCATATGAATAATGGTATATTAGATTATTACATTCATCAAAATGTAACATGTATTGATAAGGTAATTCTTGATTTGAAGGAAGATATCAATGATGTGGTGAGATTTACTTACATGTTTCATAAAAATCACATGAAACACAAAGTATATTTTGATGATGCAATGGAAGATATTATTGAGCACAGAAATCATTTTTATTTTCATCCAGACAATATTTACAATAAAATAGTATTGTTGTGCAATGATAATTTCAATCATGAAAAGATTACCAATGAACATATGAATAAAATAAATATGATACTTGGAAGCGATAGTATAAACAAAGAAATATTATCATCATTCAAAGACTATTTAACTTCTTAATTTACATTTTACCACCATAAATCATCACAGTAATAATCAGAATTTTTACGCTATAATTGGTGTTTTAAATGTGCAAAAATGTAAGAGTATGGTTATATTGATTATAATGTATATTATTCGTTGAAGACATTTGAAATAATATTATTTGATTTTCCAAAAGTTCCAACTGATTGTGATTTGCACTTTAAATTTTTACCAAATGGTAAAATATTATGATTATACAGATCCAATGAATGATGTCAGATTGTTATATTTGGAAAGATATTCAGCTCGAATTACAATCTTTTTATTATGCATCAAAGAATTGAGTGAACATGTCGAACCTCCAAAATATATTAAGAAATATATTATTGATATGATATAATTATTTTTACTCATAAATTTTTCAATATCAAATTTTTAAACACACACCTTGGTATTATTTTTCTGTTCATGCACAATAAAATAGTGAAGATATATAATTTATTTCTATTTAGAATTTCTAGTGCATAATTTGAACATTTTCCATTTATAGAGAAATTCAAAATATGATAATTGTTTGTTAAATCAAAATCATTTGTGTTTGAGTATTTCAAATGTATATTTTTTATTTTTGATTTCAGAACATCATCAATGAATTTGTTTGAGGAATTTATAATATGAATATTATTTAGAATCAATGTTTGTATATTTGATTCATAAATTGCATGTATGACAAAAGGTAAATCAGTATCTTGAATACAAGCAATATCTAATTCAAAATGTTCAAGAGATGGTGTATTTTGAATAATTTTTAAAAATTTTTCACCATTTGAACAAATTTGTGATAATTCGAGTTTTATTAATTTTTGATTTTGGTTGCATAATAATGCATCAAGTACTTTAGCACTTTGTCCATACACAAATATTGATTTCCAATTTTTCATTTTGATTATTTTGTCAATAAAATAGCCTTCCCATTTATTTTGATCTGCAATTGTGATTGTTATGTAAATTTCATTAACATGTGTATTTTTTTGTAAAGCATTGATTATCATATGTTTAAAATTGTTATAATTATATGTTATTCTATACATTGATTTATTTGTATTGTAATGATTATAATGTTTTTGTTTGAGTGTAAATTTTGTGTATGTTTCATTATTTTTGAGCAGATTATTGATGACATTCAATTCACTTTCAAAATCATCCATTGCATACAGTAACAATAATTATATTGAATGATTGAATGTATATATTTTTCAACTTTTTGCAAAAATCAGTTAGGAGTGTCTACATAATAAATAAACTTTTTAATATTAAATTTTTGAATACACACCTTGGTATTATCTTTTTATTCATGCACAACAAAACAGTAAATATATATTTTTTATTTCTATTTAAAATATTTTGTATATAGTTTGGAGATATGTCATCTATGGTAAAGTTCAAAATATTATAATTGTTTGTCATATCAAATTCAATCAAATGATACAAGTTTTTTAAATGCAAATTTCTTGTTTTGCATTTGATGATATTATCAATAAATTTGAGATTAATATGTGTCTCACAAATATCATGTATAGTTAGTGTTTTTATATTTGATTCATATACTGCTTGCGAAATATTTGGTAAATCTTCATTTGTTGAACCACTAAGACTTAATTCAAAATTTTCCAAAGTGGATGTATTTCTGGTAACTTTCAATAAATTATCACCATTTTTGCAAATTTGTGATAATTTTAATTTTGTTAAATTTGGATTTTGTTGGGTTAATAAAGTATCAAGTACCATACTGCTATATCCACCAATATATATTGATTTCCAAATTTTTGCGTGGATTATTTGTTTTACACATAGATATTCATTATTAGTTGAAAAGTATACATCAGTGTAAATTTCATTTATGAATGTATTATTATATAATGCATCGGCTCCATAAAAGATATAAAAAAGTATAATTATCATTCATTTATTTCTTATCTATCATATTTACCATCTTGGTCTTGTACTTTCTCAATCCATTCACCTTTGCCACATATACA
>Ga0302280_1001776_pt1 | contig 17364 bp, 17 predicted proteins | sample III_Fen_E1_1_FD_198771 | JGI IMG/M metagenome (GOLD analysis project Ga0302280, IMG submission 198771) | Peat permafrost microbial communities from Stordalen Mire near Abisko, Sweden - III_Fen_E1_1 | ecosystem: Environmental > Terrestrial > Soil > Wetlands > Permafrost | place: Sweden: Abisko... | reverse complement strand
TCAATAAATTTACATCAAATATTAATATCAAAAATAAAGCATATATGAATTCATTATTTTCACGTGTCATCAAATACTCAAACAGAGGATTCACATTTGGAGATCATGATTTTAAATGTAAAGTGTTAGAATATTACATTGCAAAATATGTCGATTTAATATCATTTGTGTTTTGCAATCTAAAATTCAATGATCTTCAAAATCTCAAAAATAATGAAAAAAATATATATGGTCATATGAAATGTCATCAAAATTGTTTGTTTCGATTATTATTTGATAATAAAATACAACATTATCATGTGATCATATCACAACAACGTGGAGTACCATATATTTATAATTCTGATCATCCAAATATCACAGAAGAAAATACAATCATTCATATCAATAATGAAAATGATATATTCTGTGAACAAACCATTGAAAAATATAAAAAAGATACAAAAGTAACATATAGGAGCATCAGATTTTTAAATTATAATGTTGATTTGAACTTTAATTTCATTGATTATTATAAAGTGAAGTTTGATGAAGAGGTAAACCAATGTGTGGAATATGAGTGTGAATCTGATGAAGAAGTAAACCAATGTATTGAATATGAGTATAACAAGTATGATGGTGCTGATGGTTTAATGTAAAAAGTATTTATGTTATATTTATAATCATTAGATATATATATACAATTATTAAAAAGTAATTATATTTCATATCTCAGACTTATCTTCATATATTGTAACCTTTTTGTTATGAATTTCCTATTTACACATATTATTCATTTATCTTTATATTATATTTTTAATATACTGCTTTTGTAAATTTCACTGGTTTCACATCCTTTGATAATCCATTAAATATATGAACTGGAAATTCCCTCTCCAATGCATCATAATCAAATAATTCTGGAATATCATTAATTTTTGGTTCACTCTTATATACAAATGGTTGTTCATATCCGTCTGATGCAATAACTTTATTATCTCCTTTGTAATATTTAATATCATACAATTTTATCAATTTATTCTTAATGTCAATGTTCTTTTTATGTTCATTTGTTTTCTCAATAATCTCATTAATGTCCAATACTTTCATATTTGATGATCCCAATATATCATCATAAATATTTTCTTGATCTTCACCAAAAACCTCACTAAATATTGGTTCTTCTCTATTTTCATACCCAACTTTCATAATCTCATCATCTTCCTCTCTCAATTTAATTATTTCACTAACTTTCTCAATATGTTCTTCTTCTTTTAATTTTACTGTTACTGTTGTTTTTATACCTTCCTTCCTATTGCACTCTATCCATTGCTCTCTAAAATCCCTCATTAATTTTTCTCTAAATTCATTTATTGGTTCTTCTTCACTAATATCGCTTATTGGTTTTTCCCCAAATTCATTTATTGGTTCTTCTTTACTAAAATCACTCATTGGTTTTTCCCCAAATTCATTTATTGGTTCTTCTTTACTAAAATATTTTCCCATATACCAATTTATTAACACATTTACTCTTAAATCATTTAAGTATTTACACATAATAAAATTTATATTAAATGCAACAATATGATCAAACAAAAATAAAAGTACTTGGAATTATCCTAAATAATATAAATTCAAAATGTACATCTAAAATTCAACCATTTCATCAATTTGCCAATCAAAACATTGTGTTAGCTTTACTGCATAACTTTAAATATATTAAATTCATTGGAACACATAATTTACTTAAAATAATACAAGAAATTTTGAATCATCCAAATTATATCATTGATAATAATTACACTTTCTTTATGGAATCTATTATGTTCTTTATTGCATATCTTGGACTAACTATTATTGATTTTGAATGTATGCATCAGTTATTCAATATGTCCTTAATTAAAGGATATTCACCAAATGTTATTCCAAAATATTCTTTTGATGTACAATTTGGTACACCTATTGAAAATGTACTATTGAATCCAAAATTTACTATTTGCCAAAAAATAAAAATATTAGATCTATTTGTTGATAATGGTTTAACATTGTCTAGCTCACAGTTTGATGATGTAATCACACCTTCTATATTAACCAAAATATTATGCTATGATGGTAAATGTACTTGTGTTTTTAGTTATGCCAACAATAATACATATTGCAATGAAAATTGTTGTAATAAAATGACTATTTGTGAAAGATATACATTAGCAAATCATATCATTAATAAATATAATTTTGATGTTAATTATATAAATAATGATATACCAATACACACAATACAATTACCTGTACTAGATGATGCAACATATTTTGTTGGATTTAATGATACTATCAAATATAAAAATATAATCTCTGAAATATCTAATCTATGTGATATGAAATATGCTTCAGATGCTTTGTATTATTTAATTGACAAAGGATTGTCTTTTGATATACTTAATAATATGATTGATGGACATTCTATATTTTTAAGACTTGGCAAAAAATACACTCACAATTTTGATAAATGCATAAATACTATATTTAGTTATGTATCAATTGCTAATGATATTATCAATCAAAATTTTGTTCCCTTTTACCATGACTATGAAAATCGCATTATTTCTTTTAAAGAAGGAATGTATATCACAGAACCTAAAAATACACTCACGTCATCATATATCTTTCAAAAATTAATATCACAAAAACAAGAAATTAAATCTGGTCTTAAACATTTCTCCAATTTTGAATCAACTGTCAATGAAACAAAATATAAATATATACTTTTTCTATTGTTGTGCATCATGAAATACTCCAAAAAACCAATCAAAAATGTTATGAGATATAAAATTATACCTTATCTCTTTTCATAAATAAAGACACATTGTGTTTGTTCAGCCTTCAGTATCATTTCATTCGAATGTGTATTACTCCAAAGTTAATTTAAAAAAATATACTTTTCATGCATTTTGTTTTATTCAGCTTCAGAGTAATACACATGATCAATGATTATTTATATATTTGTATGTTTGAACATAAAATGACATGTCATATTTTTGGCATCAATGATTATCTTTTAAATAAACTTGAACAAATAAATCAACCAAATCTATTCTCATTTCCATTCTCCAAACAACAATGGATTGCTTTTATTAATTATAATAAAAATTGAATTTACGATGTGTTGGTCAATATATTCATATCATTTCTTTATCATTATCTATCATGAACATAAATATGAATCTAAAAATAAATAATGATTATACCATTCATCATATTGTTGAAAAAATTGTCAATCACTCTGGATTCCCTGCCATAATGTGTGAAATAGATGACTCTCTCACCTCGTCATATATAAAATTTTTTGAATCAAATGAACATATGTATAATTATATCATTGACATATCAAAAAACACTGAAAATATATATATTAATGGTGATGAAACATTTGCATTTAATAAAGATATTGATGAAGCTTTTGTATGTTACATCAAATCCAATGTCATTCCCATCAAAAAATTATTAAAATCTAAAAATATTATTAAACCTATGAAAAAAAGTAAATATAGAGACAATGAAGATAATTATCTGCCAGTCTTAAAATTAATGTGCAATTTTGATAATATTATTCTTTTTGATACTGTTATCTCTTTTCATGATTTGGCCTCTAAATTATGGTATCAACATCAAACTCATGTTATTGCTCTTGTGTCTGCAAATAATAGAATTGTACTTGAAATATGCGATCAAGATAATACAGATCCACAAATGTTCACTTACTCTATGACTGGTGGTGTTGATACTGCTAATATTCACTTGATACATGATTATATTCTTGCTGATGAACATATGGGTAACAGTGTATTCACTTTTCATATATTTGGACTTTGTGATCACTTCCTAAATAAACTTTCTGAAATAAATCAACCAAATTTATTCTCTTTTCCTTTCTCTAAACAACAATGGTTTGACTTTTTAAAGAAAGGAAAAGAGAATAAAAGAAGATAGTGATTATGAAAGTGATTTTGAAAGTTATGATTCAGATAAAAATTGATTTTTTTATATGTTGGATAATTATCAATATATAAATGATACATAATAAGTAAATATGTTACTGGAAGTAGATATGAGATATACTATTGGTATAATTGTTGAAAAAATTGTTGATAATCTTGGCTTTCCTGCTATAATATACAACAAAAATTATAATTTGCACGACTCTTATATTAAATTTTTTAAAAATACACAAGATTTACATAATTTTAGTAAAGAATCTTATGCATTAAATGAAAACGATGAATATTACACATACTACATCAAAAAACCATCGAAACTAAAAAATATTGTAAAACATCATGACAAAAAAAAATATGATAATGATGCAGAAATTAATAATTTAATATATAATTTTTATACTATTGTACAATTTGATTCCAATATAACTTTTCATGAATTCGCATATAAATTATGGTCACAACACACTGATTATAATTTGGCTATTGTAACTGCAAATAAATGTGTCACAATCCAAATATGCTATAAAAATAATAATGATTCTGGCGATTTTACATATTGTATGTCTAGTGCTAGTATTGATAATGCCAGTGTACACTTAATAGATAATTATATATTTGTTGATGTACATTCAGGAAATAATATATATGTGTATCATGTATTTGGACTTTGTGATCACTTCCTAAATAAACTTTCTGAAATAAATCAACCAAATTTATTCTCATTTCCTTTTTCTCTTTATCAATGGTTTGATTTTTTGAATTATGGAATAATGGAAGAAAATGATCAAAGTGATAATAATTCAAATGATAGTTCCTATGACAATGCTGAAAACAATCATTTAAAATATCAATTTTTTTGATTTTTTATTCAAATGCATATTTCACATATCTCTTCCTAATACATCGTTACTTTTATTCCCATAATTAACATAATTAACAAATGTATTCCCATCACCACATTTACTTAACCTCAAATTTCTATAATATTCCTCATCCATCACAACATCATCATCCCATATATATGTACATCCAAGATTCTCCGCAACACTCTCCAAATAATAATCTAACTTCTTATCTGGTAAATTATCAAATCCTGTCTTTGGTATTTGCTCCAATTGCTGCTCCAACATAAAAATATCATCAATATTCATCATATCAGATAATACATTCTTATCATAATATGTATCTTGTTGGTCTGTTATTAATCCATCTGCATTTACCATATTTGATCCATTGAATAAATTTATCAATGACTGTTTTGCATCAATATTTCTTCTATGTTCATCCATTTTATTTATTAATGTTGCTATACTAAATACCTTCATATTCACTGATCCTATTATGTTATTCTTATACTCATTCTCATCAACTATATCATTATAATCTATCTTCTCATTATTCTCATATTCTCTTAATGTTATGTCATCTTCCTCTTCTCTTTTTAACATCATATCATTCAATCTATCAATGTGATCTTGTTCTCCCATTTTTTCTGTAATTGTTGTCTTGATCCCATGTTGCCTATTACATGATATCCACCCAATCTTAAAATTATTTATTAATTTATTATGTAATACTTTACTTTCTGACATTTATTTATTATTTTTATTACTTTTTTACTCTTAAATCATTTAAGTAATCATAAATAATAACACTCATGGAAAAAATAATAAATAAAATCATATCAAATCAATATATTGTTGATAATAAATTTATCTATGATGAATTTGTACTGTGTTTGTTATGTGACCTTCAAAATTTAACATCCTTCAAATCAACCACTCTTCTAAAAATAATAAATAATATACTAAATCATACCAATTATATTGTTAATGATAAATATGCTTTTTTTACAGATTCACATTTGTTCATCATTTCATATCTTGGATTAAATATCATCGATTTTCAATTTATGTATAATCTTCTCAAAATATTCCTAATAAAAGGATATTCTCCAAATATTATACCTTCCAATAAATTTGATGAACAATTAGGCACTCCCATTGAAATTATACTATTAAATCCAAAGTTTACTGTTGAACAAAAAAAAGATATATTAGATTTGTTCATTGAACATGGATTCTATTTATACAGTCATTACCAAAATACAATGCCTAAAATTAGTAATCCTGACGTTGTCTTATTCAATAATAGTATGGTAGAAAATACAATTAATCCAATTAATCCAATTAATGGTGTTATACCTTTCAATTTTGCAGCCAATATAAAACATGGAAAATCTCTACCTTCCTCTGCACAACCTGATCTATTTTTACCATCCATCATGACCAAAATATTATGTTTCAATGCTAAATGCACATGTGTTTTTGATGATGTAAAAATGTATTGTTCTGGCATTTGTGCAACCAAAATGTCTATACATGAAAGATATATTTTGGCAAAATATCTTATAACAAAACACAAATTTAATATTAATTATGCAAATAATAAACATGATATATCCAACATTATATCTGAAATATCTATGTTGTGTGATATGACATATGCTTCTGATGCATTGTACTTTTTAATTGACAATGGATTAGTTGTTAATATGTTGAAAAATGGAATTGTTAATGGTGAATCAATTTTGCAAAGAATTGGAAATGCATATATGAAAAATAATAAAATGTTTGAAAAATGCATCCAAAATATATTTTGTTATATCTCTTTTTCTACTGATATTCTTGAACTTGATCTTAAATTAAATCCTAAACCACCAAAAGTAAATTTTTTCATGCATATGGTCTTGGATAATCCACCAGAAAAACCATTTAATTTATATTCAACACACTTTTCACCAACTCATTTGTTCCAAAAATGTATATCTGATAAAAATATTCTAAAAAATGGTCTTGTTGATTATTCTGGATTTGAATCTACCATAAATGAACTAAAATATAAATATATCCTGTTTTTGTTAATATGTATTATAAAATATTCCCCAAATGTTCAAAAAAATATTATCAGATATAAAATTATTCCTTATCTCTTTTCATAAAAATCTATTTGTTCTTGTATAATGTCTTGATATTTCTTGTTGTCTACTTCTCATGTCATATTCAACTTTTCTTCTATTATGACTTTTTTGTCTGTCATTATATTCATTAGTATTTTTTGTGTGTTGATGTAATATTTCATTTATTAGATTTTGTTTTGGCTCAATAAATAATGATTTTATACATTGTCCAAATGTATCATCAAGATTTTGGTTTGACATAAGTCCACCAATTAAACCTCCCACCACTGCACCACCCACTATTACCCATGGATTCAATGTCATTGGAAAAAAACAAATTGCTGATACGCATGTTCCCACTACTACTCCTGTTGCTATACTTGTTAACATTCTGTTATTTATATTGTGGTAATTATTGTATCATTCAAACTATTCAATTTTCATCTTTTTCATAAACTAATATGATAATTTTGTAATATTGAATAAAATTGGCTTTAGTGGGATATAACATTTTGGTATTTTATCTTTCAAGCATAGTAAGAAATATATTATGCATTTCTGAAAATAATTTGCAAAAAAATCTTCTCTTTTAACTTCTTTATCAAACAACATTTGCATGTGTTTTTTTGAATGTATCTAAACATACCATTTCCCAACCACCAATATTTAATGGTATAAAACATTTTAATCTTTCTTCATAAAAACATCACTGCATTTGTAACCAATATTCAATATTTTGTTAAATACTAAATATATTGATTCATTGTTCATTAATTTCAAAATTTCCATATTTTTTATATCGCGAATCTCTTGATTAGTATATGAATACTCTGTAAATTTTGATATTTTGTCTATTTTACCATTAATAATTATGTATAATTCTTTGTTATAATAAATATGACTTTTGAAATCCCACATTACATGTCATACTAAAATACTTATCCAATAAATTTATTGTTTGTGTTTTCTCACATATCTTTATTGGATGCATTTCACAATAATAATTTGCTCTCAACGATTTTGTACTTGCATAATAATATGGATGTGCATCATAATCATATAAATACCAAAATTTTTTATCTATATTGGTCTCTACTTTCTTATCATTGAATATCACAACAAGTTTATTTTTCTTTTCTTCTTTACATACTATCAATCTTATTGTAATGTTCACATTATTTACATTTTTTATTATTCTTAATATTGTCTTTTCTTTGGACATTACTTTTATCTTTTTGTTCATCATATATCTTTTTACTCTTGAATTTTCATATTTTTATCCAACAATTCATATGTTGTAATCGCGAGTAAACTGGATAATACCAATAAGAAGTTAATATATGCTTTTAAATTTGTCCACAAAAACTGTGATTTTATTGCATAATTTTACCTCTTATTATAACTATCTGTTGCACAAATAAAAAACATATCAATATGATAATTCAACAATTTTTAATAAAAGAAACTTGGGAGGAATATAATATCTATTTATTTTCTTCTTCAAACACAAAATAAAATATATCACACATTTTTGAAAATAATCATGATAATAAAATTTATCTTTAAAAAATTCTGTTGCTGTCATCTTCCTGTCAAACATCATGTTTAATACATAATCATTTATTGGAATATATTTCTCTTTTTTCATCCTTGAACTATAATTAATACACATCTTCCATGTATTATCCTTTAATTTTATAAAAAATGTTAATATTTCTTTGTAAAATTCAATCCTGAAATTAGTACATTTGTAAAAAGAACCTGATTTAATATGCAAAATCAATAAATCATTACAAGTATAACATGGTTTCACTATCTCTATATCCACTATAGTATTCTCCATTTTTTTATATAAATCATTCTTTCCACCATTAAATATTATTGATTTAAAATCACACCCATCCTCACACACATATAATCTATCATTGTTGTAAAATTTACTCACATAATTTATTGGTAACATTGGACTAAAAAATGTATTGCATAATTTTATCATCTGTTTCTTCTCACATATCTCTATTGGATACATTTCTTTCTTTCTTTTATCTTTATTGTCTGCACTCTCAATATAATAATAAGGATGATTGTTATAATCATACAAATATTCTATCTTACTATCTATCTCTAATTCCACTTTTGTTGGTTTCACTTTATTGTTAAATATAACACATATCTTTTTTGTCTTGTTTTCTAAAGTCATCCTTATTATCATCTCCACATTGTTAATGTTCTTGCTAATCTTTAGAATAGTTTTTGTTGTCATGGTCATTATCTATTAAATTTATTAATGTGACATTCAAATTATTCATTTTTCAATCTTTTTCAATAAATAATCTTTAACACAACGAAAAATAATGTGCCAATAACAATTAATTTATAAAAAATTGAAATAAAAAATATATGATCAATTTATAAAATATATAATGATCTATAATAAAATAATGGCATATGCAAAAATTGCAGATATATTTGATGAAATAAATAAATCAAAAACTCAAAATGTCTTCACCAATGATAAACATAAAATTATCTTCACTGATTATTATATCTTTAAAAAAATACATTATGGCTCAACACAAATTAAATGCAATGATATAAAAAGCGATCGTAGTAAGTCAGAATGTTTGAATTTATTAGAATTCATAAATGACAAAAAACATGAAATAGACACTTTAGAAACTCAATTCAAAGAAATCAATGATGGACCATCAAATGATGATTGTGATATGTTCAGTGGCGAAGAAGAAAGATCTACATGTTTCAAGTTTGCCAATAATAATATATTCAATGATAACTGTTTTGAAATAGAAAATGATGATGATAGATCAACATGTTTGAATCTTGCTAAAAATAGAAACATCAATAAATACAAAAATAATAATCTAACAAACAAAATCAATAATATATCCTCTGATGTAAATGACCAAGTTGATGCAATACATTTTATTGAAAAAACATTAAAACCAGAATTTAAACAACAATGCAAAAAATTATTATCAACACAACTTAATAATATGGAAAATGTTAAAGTGACAATCTATATCGACATGCAACCTTTTCATGCGAATTGGCTCATTAGAACATTAAATAATAGTACTTTTACACTACTAAAAAAATATCACCAAATTTTTTCAATGCACCAAGATATGTTCATGGTTGAAAGTGATTCATTCTCCATCAAATGCAGTGATCTACACAAATTATAACTTTTTATATATTGTTAATATCCCAAAAAATTGAAAACGTAAATACCAAATGTACTCAGTATCATTATTACAATTATAAAATGCTTGATAAAATATCAAAAAATGTATTACATCTAATCTGTGAATATTTGGATAAAACAAATGTGTTCAATATAATAAGTACTAATATTGTATTACATCAACAAATAAAAAAATATATTGAAATACATTATTGGTTCAAATATGATAACTCATCCAAAAAATATGAACATGCATTTATCAAACAAAAAATAAATCAAGATTTTGTCAATTCACTCAAAAATATTAGAAAATTGATTGCTCCTGATCTTCATACTATTCAATATTTCAATAATGTTACACATTTACATATAATAAATAATGTATATTTTAATAAGTACGCACAATATTCTGATGCATTGAAACACATTAAACATATTGAATTTCCATTTATATACGAAAATATTGTGGATTTAGTGCTACAATACAAAAATATCACTTCTTTGAAAATTTATGATCATTGTGCAAAACATGAATTAAATTGTTTGACATCACTGAAACATTTGGATCGCATCGAATTGGGAATTGTTGATTTTTATAAAATAAAAGAAAATGAATTTCAATTTAATAATGTTAAGGTTGTAACAATTCAAAGTGATTATAATATGACACAATTCAATTATCTAAATATATTCACTAATTTGGAAATATTGATTTTTAAAAATAATTGTTATATTAAATGTATTGAACAATCTGATTCATTACAAAATATAAAAATTTTAAAATTAAGTGAAAATTATTCTTATGCAATAAATAACCTTAATATGCCTAATCTAAAAATATTACATGTAGGTTCTAATTTTAATTCTGAAATATCCAATGTAAATTTTCCAAATCTTGAAGAATTGTATATGAACTTCACATTTGATAAATCATTGAATCTACTTTTTCCAAATTTAAAAATATTACATTTGGGACCACACTTTAATTTTGGAATGTCAAGTGTAAATCTTCCAAATCTCGAAGAATTTCATGTGGGTTTCACAAACAATTTACCTTTGGATTTGCATTTACCAAAACTTGCAAAATTATTTGTGTGTTGTTATTTTAGTGAAAATACAAATATAAATGCACCTCATCTAAAATACATCGAATTTGAATGTTTTAATGAATCAATAAATCATATATTCTCGAAATATCCTTTATTGGAAACAATTGTTTTACCAAAAACATATAATTGTACACTATACGAAGATAATTTACCAGAAAATTTACAAATCGTCATAAAATAATTTACTTTATATCTCTTTCAAATATACTCATTTTATTTACATAAATTAAGTTAATTTTTCATGCAATATCTATTGGTACACTTATTCTTATCTCTTTTATGTTCACATAATCCACTCCTCAATAATACTTCTTTTTTGCATCCTCTACACCTACATAATGTTATATCTATTCCGTGTTCACAACCTTCTATTATACTATTCATCTTTTTCTCAAGATATTCTATTCTTTCTATCTTTCTAACTTTCCAATAGCAAAATCTTTCCAAACTTTTGTGATTTTTCATTTTCAAACCAACTCGCATTATTTCATCATATGTTGTTTTATACTCATCTTTATCCATGCATAATTCAATATCATTTTTCACTGCAATAATCATAAATATCCATTCATATGTTATTATTTTATTTATCATCAATAATTTTAACATATATCTTGATATTTCATTTATTGATACAACATTATTGTAAACTCTTTTTTCTATCTCATCATCATAATATGAACTAAATACTACACAATTACTAACCAAATCAATAATTTTTTTATCACAATAATTATTCACTTTGTATACATTCACTAAATAATTTATAATTCCTATCTGTTTCGCATATCTTGCTGTCTTCATAAATTCACAATACATTGACTTTTCCAATTCTATCTTCATTTCTTCCTTAACAAATTTCATCTTATAATATTCTATCATCATATTCAATAATCTTGGATACTTATTTGGAATATGATTATCATTTTTCCTTGTAATTATATCCAATTCTATCTCTTCCACTATCTTTATTAATATTGGTCTTGGTACACATTTAATCTTTTCATTTATCTCTTTTATTATCAAAATCAAACATATTATATTTTTTGTTTCAACATCAAATATCACATCTGTATCTATTATCTTTTCTATAAATTCCAATGAATCTTTTTGTTCTCTCAAATATTTCAATTTAAATGTGCTCTTTTCTGGTGCTCCCCATGTATTGTCATCATTTATTGTATACTCTTGTCTCACAACAGAATTAATAAATCTTACCATTGGAATCTTTTCATTACAATCATCTTTATCTCTCAAACAATATTCACTTTCTTCTAATCCAAACATTTACATATGTAATTTTTTATTAGATTGTGCAAATGATTGTTTTTTCAACTTTTTATATAAAAAAACTTTATCAACGTATACAATAATCAATAATCAAACATAACATATTCTTATTCAATGTACCAATATGATCATACTTTGATTTATCTTTATTCTTCAAACATAATAATAGTAACATTATAATATCATTGTGTTCTTTTGACCAATATTTATGATACATTGGCTTCCAATCCAAATGTTTGTGAAATCTTTTAACATATCTTCTCACATTATTTGTATGTACTTTTTCACAATTTTCCATATTATCAATTACTTTGTTGTAATATTTCAATGCTTTGTTGTATCTTATTATTAATCCAGAATATACAGAACTTAACAAAAAATAACTTGCACAGTTACTAATCTTTTTTAATTCATCTATAAATGGTATACATGCTTTTATAAACTCTTCCTCTGTATAATTATTATTCAATATTATATCTCTTATTTGTAAATGACTTTTTATGGCTTCTTCGTATTGTTTATTTGTTTTTTCCCATATTCCACTGTGTGGATCCATTTGTTTGAGACCAATTGTTAAATAATCGACCAATAATTTTGCATATTCTCGAGTTCCAACTAACATACCATGTCCTGTGTCTTTTTCAATATATTTACTTGGAATTTTTTTTATTAAACATGACAATAAATCATATGATAATTTTGAATATATACTTTTCTCCACGCGTCTTATCGATTCCTCATGGTTAATTTCTATGCCACATTCTGAACATCCCGTCAAATATAACAATGATATGTTGCAATTTAATAATTTACTTTTATTTTTTATTTTCAATAAATCATTACAATTGCCAAATGGATGTTTAGCAATTATAATGTCATCTCTGTAAAATTCACCAATCAAATTAAAATCATTAATAATATATAACGCATCAATATTATTTGTACACTTGCTCAATAACTCAATACCAATATCTCTATTATTCATTACATGAATATTGTATGCACCCAAATGATAAAATTCTACATCACATGTTGGCTCAAATGTAATGTTAAAAAACCATAAATTATATATCTTTTTTAACACATCATAATCAAATATCTTTGAATATATCATATTTAATTCATCAAATCTAAAATCTAACTTTTTGTTCATATATTTTCTAAATGAATAATTCATATTGTGAATGACTTGATCCATTCTTTTATTGATATTTTTTATATTAACACTTTTCAATCATTTGTTTTTTCAACTTTTTAATAATTGTTCGACACATATACTTTTTATTGGGCACCAGATAGTATTAATAAGAGTGTGATATATGCAATCAAAATATTAATATTAATACTATTATGGTTTATTACATGTAATTATATCTTGTTTTTATTATCTGTGTTACTGCGAAGAAGTACATTAAAATATCTGGATTTAAATAATAATAATATGTCACTCGGACAGTTGATTTACATTGTTATTGGCCTCATTGTAAACACTTGTCAAAACAATTTATGATATTGCTCCTAATTTCAAAACATAGAAATATAATTAAATCAATACACAATATTGATTTTAAATGCCTTGTCTATGGCATCATCAAAATTATCATCACACAGTTGGCAATGTTTGAAAGAATACATAGAACACATACTTTTTAAATCACACTTTGCACAATTAAACACAATGAATACAATAAATACAATAAAATAAAAAATATCAATATGATAATTTAATAATATAAAATAATAATGGTTTTGGTGGCATCCAATATTTATCAACCTTGTATTTCAAACACAACAAAAAATACCTCACACATTTCTGAAAATATTTATGGCAATAAAACTTGTCTCTAAAAAACTCTTCTCTTGATATCTTCCTTTCAAATAACATATTGTCAATATATTTATTTTCTCTTTCACATCTATCCAAAGTATTTGTTGACATAATCAATATCTCATTTTCTCTTTCGTTATTAATCATATAAAATACATATGCTTCCTTGCAAAATCCAATCTTATATCTGTCACATTCATAGAAAATATTTGATGGAATATGCAACAAATAAAATTTATTATTCATTCTTCTTATATTCATATTCCCAAAATGTATTAATGGTGTATCTATCATACATCCATCATATCCAAAAATAAACATTTTTAAATAATCATTATTATTAATTCTTGATGTATATAATCTACCATCCTCATAAATCTTCCAATCATATTCTATCTTCGATCTATTCTCACGAATTTGATCAACAGAATATTTTGATTTTACTGTATATATTGTTTTATTTTTCTCACATATTCTTATCACAGTCATTCTCTTCCTCAAATTATCTTTTGTATCCCTCTCAATGTAATAATAAGGATGATTGTCATAATCGTATACATATATTGCTTTTTTATCTATCTTTAAATTTACTGATTCCTCACCAAATAATACATTTATTTCATTGTATTTCTTGTAAATATCATCTATCAATCTTATCAATATCTTTCCATCATTTACTATCTTCTCTATCTTACATATTGTTCTTGACATATCGCTGTTCTTCATTCATCATAATATTACTCTTATTCTTCACTTTTCATCTTTTTTAAATTGATCTATTCACATACTTTTCACAATCTATCTAATTATTCATATAAAAACATATATAATTAATATATTGTCATTCTATCTAGTGTCATTGTGAATATTTGATTCTAAAAAGGCCATCTCTTATACTTTTCAATATGCACTAAATGGTATAAATTAACAAATGGAAAAGTAACGTGCTACTATCTTTTGATACTCTTTTGGATATGCCAAAATATCTTCTGCTTCTTCTATTTTCACATTTTTCAATAAACACTCAACCTCATCTTTGTTTAATTTCATTTTCTCTAAAATATATATCACATATTGATGATCTGTTATATTTTCATCTTCTATCACTTTTAAAGTCTTGTATTTATGTACATGATTTTTGTTACATCTGACATCTATCTCTTTTTCACCATAATAAACTCTATATACATCATCATAATATTCATTCGCATATTCCCAAAAACTACCATTGTGATATTTACTATTCTTATCATAAAAAAGTTTATTGTTACTTTCATTAACATTATGATTTTTAAATTTCCAATGAAACTTGTCTAATTGTTCTTTATTTTCTTTATTACACCAACAATGCCACACTATTGATTCTTTGGAGCAAAGTAACTCAGTTTCACCCCAAACTAACATATCCTCAAAACCACAATCATGATCTTCTATACACTCTAACTTTGTATGATCTATTGTTAAACTGTTAATTGGTGTCTCTATTATCTCTTTTATTTTCATTTTAATATATACTCTTATTAACTCTATGTTAAAATCAAAATAATCATATAATCTATGCATCTCAACTAAATCATATAATGTGTGATTCACTGGTTTAATATTATCATGAATGTAATCTAATATGAAACCAAATATGTCTGGATCTACTAAATCACCACTCAAATCATTGTGATTTATTGTCACTTGATCCTGTTCCTTAAATGAATGTTTGTTTATTGTTCTGAAATATGATGAATCTTGCTCTAATTTTGATATGTTGGTAAGGAACTGTTTGTTATTGAATATTATGGTGAAATTTGTGGTCATGTTTTTTATGAGTTATTTATGGTATTTTTTGGTGGATTTAGACTGTTGGGATTTCAATTTTTTAAAAAAGTATAAGAATATATGAAGGTTGTTTGGGTCAAAAAAACATAATTTTTTTTACATGGAAATTAATTTTTATTGATAATAATCCAATAATTAATATTATTTTTATTAATTATTATTTTTTTTAATTGTATAATACTGATATCCAACACTTAATTTGTCAATTTTTCAATGCATCAAACAAACATCTCAAAAAATTGAATTTATCAATGCTTACCATTCATTCTAATGTTAAATATATCAAAAATGAATAACTTGATAGAATCATTTAAAAATCTTAATGTAAATAATACATCAGACATAAATTGCCTAATAGAATCATTTAAAAGTCTAGATGTAAATAATACATCATATATTGATTCTTGTAAAAATGAACAATTCATGCATACATATCTCAGAACAATAACAAATCTAAGTGTATTCTATAAATTTATCATCTCAAATGGAAGTTTTGTTCTCACATATTCAAATACTATTGATAAATCTGATGATAATAAATATACAGGCAAAATAAAAAATAATGAATTTACCAGCATTAGAACATTAAATAATGGACAAAAAATCTCACATAAATGTTCATTACCATCAACATTTTTTTCAGCATCAACACCTATATGTTGTCCAACAAAATATGAAAAATATATGTCATATAATGCTCAATATATATTTGAAAATTTTAAATGCAATGGAATATTTATGCTTGATTGTGATGGTAATGAACATGGAAATGCATTTGTAAAATATCCTAATGGAACTACATATTCTGGTCTTCTCAAAAATGGTAAATTTCATGGTATTGGCACATTGAAATATTCTGATGGGACTTTGTATACAGGTGAGTTTATTGATGGTAATTATTTTGAATGGAACAATTAAAAGCACTTTTTATTATTTAAAAAGTTGATATTTTGATGATAAATTGTGTAAATCTACTAATAATGTTAATTACAATGAGCAAATTTATAGATAATCTTAACAAATTATCTGATTCGAATAAAAAGGGTTGCAACTAGTTGCACTTTTCTTTATATTTATTTATAAAAATGTATATATAGTACCCATTATGTCATATATGTATAATTAATTATATTGATTATATAAATTTAATATACATATATGACATAATG
>Ga0302280_1001758_pt1 | contig 17484 bp, 17 predicted proteins | sample III_Fen_E1_1_FD_198771 | JGI IMG/M metagenome (GOLD analysis project Ga0302280, IMG submission 198771) | Peat permafrost microbial communities from Stordalen Mire near Abisko, Sweden - III_Fen_E1_1 | ecosystem: Environmental > Terrestrial > Soil > Wetlands > Permafrost | place: Sweden: Abisko... | reverse complement strand
TCAATATAAATTATTGAATAATCGACCAAGTTGATTAATTCAATTTGCGTTGGGAGCCTTCCGGCGGACCGATCTATGACTCAGAGATCCCGAAATGAGTAATATATCGGTCCGCCGGAAGGCATCCGACGCCTACTGAATCAATTATGATAATCTGAATCAATTATGATAATCAAATAGGTCCTAAAATCAATATAAGTTATGAATTAATCGACCAAGTTGATTAATTCAATTTACAATTCTTTGTTTTTTATAAATTCTTTGTTTTTTATAAATTCTTTGTTTTTTACAAATATTCTTTGTTTTTTTACAAATTCTTTTACAAATTTGATTTTATTTATTATATCCCTATAATAAAAACTATAACAAACACTAATGTACAGGGAAAAAGTCTTGTCATACGAGTGTTTACCGCGTCCAACTGGGGATCATGAAACTTTATTGAAATATGCTACACAGCATAGAGATACAGTAAATAAGTTGTCTGATAAATTAATAGGTGAAATTAGGGGTAAAAATGGTGAATTAAAGACGAGAAATGCTATGGGTTCTAATTGGGGTTATCATGCGTCAACCTCAGCTGAACTCTATCATACTATAAACTTAATGAGACTCGAAGGTAACAAACGACCCAAAGTATTGGACATTGGTTGTGGTTATGGAATAGATCCGCTATAAATGACAGTGAATTAGAAGTTGACTGCATAGATAAGTGTACTGGACATGTTGAACGCGTGAGAGAACTCTTACAACAAAATTCAACTGTAATTGACTCCCATCGTTTTAACACATTTACAGGTGATTTCATGGATGTTGGTTGGAAACCTCAGAAGAAGTACGACATAGTTGTCGTATCTGCTGTTTTACATTTTTACAAATCCAAAGAAATTATTGATTTCGTAAGAAAGATCCATTCTTTTCTGAATGATAGTGGGATCGTAATAATGTCAAATATCTCTAATAAGATAACACCTTTAACTCAGTTAATTAGTAATTTAGTAGATGAATGGAGCCATTGGTATGACGGTATTAACTATTTAAGTTCTGAAAAGATGCACGAAATATGCAGTGAAGTTGACTATAAAATATTATCCAATCAATATGTCGGCTCAACTAATGATGCTGATATGAATAATTATGAGGTTTATCCCTGGTACACTGGCGGACTCAATATTAAAAAATGCATACTGCATACTGTGCTAACAAAGTAGTTATAATTATTAGATTGTTGGTTGGTACAAATTCTTTGTTTTTTAACAAATTCTTTGTTTTTTACAAATTCTTTGTTTTTTTACAAATTCTTTATATTTTTTACAAATTCTTTATATTTTTTACAAATTCTTTATATTTTTTACAAATTCTTTATATTTTTTACAAATTCTTTATTTTTTAAAATTCTTTGTTTTTTTAAAATTCTTTGTTTTTTTAAAATTCTTTGTTTTTTTAAAATTCTTTGTTTTTCTTTCTTTGTTCTTATTTTTTTGTATTCATACTGTAATAATTTAATTTTCTGTGTAAAAACGGTATAATGAATGATGATCGGTTTCATCTAATTTATTCATTTTTCTTTTAAATTGGAAAAAATTCATAAACCACGTATTTTTTTTGTCGTTTCTATCTCTTTTTCTTAATTCATTTTCTATTAAAGAACATAAACTAGTTCTTTGTTGATTTTTATCATATTTTAATCCCATTCTGGTGGAAAGTTTTTCAAGTTGTTCATTAGAATAATTATTGCAAACAATACCTCTATGTAATGTTTTTATATTGATTTCTTCTGAATATCTCTTAGTTTTAATTTTTTGTCCTCCTATATCAACTATCTTAAATTTAATATCATTTGTCTTATTATCATCATATAAATAAGCATAAACGTCATCAGATAATTCTCTTTTCATTTTTTTGAAACTTGGACCATCACTCGATTCTTGTCTTTTCTTTATGTCTATCATTATCTTTGAATCCTCATGTATTTCTATCCATTTGTCATTTACACTATCATAATTCCAATAACTTCCTGATAAATTATATACCCAATTTACACTAGATTTTGGTATATTCTTGATAATATCATTCTCATCATATGTCATCTTGGGATGTGCCAATAAATAATTTTCCATATAATATCCTAATATTCGTTTTATAAATACTCCATCATTTTTATCATAATTTTTACACCATTCCTCTATTCTCGTTCTTAAAAAATATTCATGTTCTTTTCGTTGCATATAATCTAATACACTCGCAATTGTTATTTCATTTTGACTTTGAATTGGTGCAATTAAAGCCTCCATTTGATAACTAAATTTAGTTTGCAATACTTGCGATGATATTTTTTCAGTTGTCGTTACATTACCCAATCTATCACTTGGAGATTCCTTAAATAATGGTTTTTTCATTACTATTTGTTTCTTTTGTGGTTCCAATAAATTCTTAATATCTATTTCCAATTTCTTGCCTTTACTCGGTATCATTCTATCATATGTTGGCAAATTCTCATCCAATACCTCATTCGGTTGAAAAATATAATATGGATGTCTATAAATCAAATATCCATATCTACCATATTTATCTAATACTGGTAATGGCTTTGTCAATGGCGGATTTCCTAATATTCTATTCAATGCTAAATATATTACATCTTTTGTTAAATCACTTTCATGTTTTTGTGCTAATTCTACTATAGATTCTAATGCTAATGCCCAATTTCTTGTAAATAAATCACTTATTACCTCTTGTGCATTCTGTATCTTTGGTTCCATAAAATACAAATCATATGTATCCAAATTTGGTTTCTTCAATTCTTTAAATTCATAATCACATTTATAATTACAATCAGTATAATCACATACTCTTGATCCATTCTTATCCCCAGGAAAATTTGTATTTGCCTCTATATTCAAATAACAATCTACTGATGCTTTCTTCAACAATCTTTCAGCAAATTTAATATTATAATCTTTATTTAATGCTCTCGCATATATATATTCATCGACTGATTCCCAATCACTCGGATCATTCGATTTGATATTCTCTTCCCATAATTTTCTATCTCGAAATTTTACACCATCTAATTCTAATTCTCCACTATCTTCCATTGTTTTTATTGCTACTGGTAATGAATATTCTTTTGATATTTTCTTCTTTGGTGGAACCGATACATATTTATATACACTTACATTCATTTCACTCGTTTTATCTAATTCTGCATGAGAACATAAACGAATAGCACGACCAATTGTTTGTTCTATTTGAATTAAATTATGCCAAGGATTCATAATATGAACCGATCTCACATATCTCAAATCAACACCTTCTCTCATATTTTCACCTCCTATTAATATTTTAATTTCTGTTCCATATTTGTTTTTTCTACTCTTTATTACATCTCTATAATATAAATCAAAATCATCTGATGTTTCTCCATCTACTCTAATATACGTTCCTTGCAAAAATCGATGTTTTAATGGTTTTGAATAATCAGTCGTACCATTATAATCTTTATCATGTTCGACATCTAAATAACCACATACACATCTATATTTATTATTTTTTATATCTAATTGATTTATTACTCCTTCTCTATATTTCCCAGTAATTTCATTTGGTTTTCCTAAATTTCGATGATATCGAACATAACCATTTTGTTCTAATAATAAACTAATTGGGATTGTTCCTACATTCGTCTTATATCTCGTAAATACAAAATTTATTCCTATAGTATTCACTATATCATATAACATATGATAAAATTTTGCTGAATATTTTGCCAATGGATATCCTATTGTAGTATCAGCTGATGGATACTTATCTTCCATATGTAAATATTTTTCATTTTTGTTATCAACGTCCATAAATTGTTCCTTTGTTCTATATTTATATTTCTCTATTCTTCCTTTCACTTTTTCCTTTATAAATACATCATCTATCTCATAATTTCCTATTCTCATATCATCCGGATCTTCTATTGGATACATTACTGTTGCTGCTTGTATTGTTAATTGATCTCCCCATGTTTCTCTAGTTTTACCTCCCATACTATTCCTTTCTAATTTCATATTATGACGAAAATAATTATAAAAATGAAATTCACTCATTTCACATTCTACTAATGATAATTCCTTAAAACTTGGCATTTTTTCTTTTAATTCATCTCCATACATATCATATAATACTTTTCTATTATACATATTTACATCTATCTCCTTCGGAAAACTTGCCGGATGGGCTCCTCTTAAATATGATATATAACCCTTTACAAATTCTGCAAATTTTGGAACATTCAAATTTTCTTTTGTTAATTTAGCACTTCCATCTGTACTTAATTTAGTAGAAGATATTATAGATCTCTTATCATTCGCTCTTAGTAAATTTACCAATATTACTATATCATCTATTTCATTTGTTATTGGTGTCGCTGTTAATAATATTAATTTAGTATTATTTGCTACCTTAAATATCTCATGTAACTTTTCACGTGTCTTTGTTGTTTCACCTATTTTACTTTTTGTTCCTGATCGGGCAATTAAATTATGCGCCTCATCAATAATAAATATACTATTACTAAAATATTCTCCTAAATCATGTTCTTTTTGTATTGCGTCAACATGATGTACAAATGATATATATCCCATATATGAATAATATTTATTTTGCATTAATCTAATTGCTTTTTCTCTATGTTTTCTTTCTTCTGGTGATTCCTTTGGTTTAGGTGGTATATAATATGTTGTTTTAGTACATTGCAAACTCCCCGGATATTTTGATTCCTTCTCATTTCTCATACTATATAACGTATCCTTGAAATTACCTCGAATCAATCCATCTGCAATTACATATATCTTCTTATTATAACTTAAAGCAAGATCCTTTAATCCTTCTGCAACTACTACTCCGAGACAGGATTTACCCGTACCGACTCCATTAAAGACTAATATACTGTTATAAGGAGTTTGGGGTGATAAAAAATTTCGAACAAAAACTTGATGATTCTTCAATTTCATCACATTCGGAGAACACAACAGTTTTAAAAGTTTTTTCTTATTTTCACTATCTTCATAATATTCTTGTTTTGGACTTTTATTTTCTATGAATTCCTGTTTACTCCAAAGATTCTCATAGAAATTTTCATCACTTATGTCTGGATAGAACATAAAGCCGTCAGTCTCTTTTACTTGTTTTTTATCTTTAAATTTAAATTTTAATTTAGGAGGTGCTTGAGTCTTACGTCCTTTCTTAAATGTTAATCGACTCATCCTATATATTTATTAAACATTTTTACTCAGTTTTTTCTATTTCATACTAACTAATATTCTTCTTTATGAAATAATTATTTTTAAAATTTTTGAATTTATTGTTTTGCCTTTTTTACAATAATATATTTATTCAAATAAAATAATATAGTTTTAAATTAGTTATATGCTTAAGAAACAAGTATGTTATAATTGCAACAGAAATGGTCATGCATATAATAATTGTCTTTTTCCTGTTATGAGTTATGGAGGTATTATGTATCAAATGCGTGATGATCCTCGTTCGGATGATATAACAAATAAAATACCATATTATTTGATGGTACAAAGAACTTATACTCCTGATTTTAAAGAATTAATTAGAGGTAAATTTAATATTGAAGATGATCAATATATTCGTATATTAATTGGTAGAATTACATTACAAGAAATTAATTTTATGTATACTTATACACATAAAACTCTCTACCAGAACATACAAAAATTTTGTAAAATTAAAAAAAATAAACAATATTATCTCAAATATCGACAAGCCAAAGATAATTATAATCGTTTATTTCAAGGAACTACAAATTCTCGTGGTATTTTTCTTAAATTTTCTGATCTAGTTAAAGAAAATAATCCTACCTATTATCTTGAACCTGATTGGGGCTTTCCTAAAGGCCGTCGAAATTTTAAAGGTATTGAATCTGATGTTGATTGCGCTATTCGGGAAATTCAAGAAGAAACTGGAATTACTCCTGATCAATATGCATTTAAATCTTATTATTATGTTACTGAAGTACATCATGGTAGTAATAATATTAAATATGCTCATCGCTATTATTTAGCTAAATGTAATGATGATATTAATTGTTATATTGATCCCTTCAATAAACACCAAGCCGGAGAAATTCGTAAACTTGGTTGGTTCACTATCGAACAATCATTAGCTATGATTAGACCCTTTCATATCGAAAAGAAAAAAGTATTATTAAGAGTTCATCGAGAAATTACTGGTCAAGTATTGGTTTTCGATTTTACTAATGAAAACAAACCAATCTTATTAGACAAAAATCGCTCATATAAATTTGATAAATCTGATAATTCTAATCATAATGAATTCGTTTAATTTTTAGTTTTAGTAAAAATAATGTTATATTATGTTATATAGGTATGTCATCGGGTTTTAAGGAAGCTCAATCAAATCTTATTAAAAAAATTCAGACTTTGTGTCAGAATACAGATAATATAAGTGTTGATGATTATAAGAACATTATTAATATGTCCGCACAAATTATGAAATCAGCAGAATTTGCTGGTAGTTTAAATGATAAACAAAAAAAAACTTTGACTGATGCACAAAAACAAATTAACAATTTAACTAATCAAATTGAATTAGTATCTGACCGTGAAAAAAAATTTACTATTAGTGATAATACTAATGCGGCTATTAAAGGTATTAATGATGAATGTGATCGGAAAAAAAAGGATATTATAGCACGATATGGACAAATAGCAACTAAGAATCAAATAGAAGCAAATAAATTAACTATTTTAAAAACAAATTTAGTAAACCGAAAAACACAAGTTGAAAATCAATTACGTGAACTTACTCAAACTAATCGACAAGCTATTTCTCCACCCATTAAAAATGAATCTACAAATATTGTACCCATTCAGCAAAATGTTTCACGTCCTCAAGTAAATTCTCCACTTTCTACTACAACAAATGCAAGTCCTCCTATTAAATTATCATCAATTCTTTCTTTACCTCCTGCAAATGCGATTGCTCATGCAAATACTCTTCCTCCACCACCTCCACTATTTATTCCTGACCAACCACTAAATTCTCAACAAATATCACAAGATGGAGGAAGCAGAAACAGTTTTACATTTAAATGTAAAACCTCCAAACGAAAAACATCCAAACGCAAAATCTCAAAACGCAAAATCTCAAAACGCAAAACCTCAAAACGCAAAACCTCAAAACGTAAAACATGTCGTAAATAAAAAATTCGTTATTTAAATGAAAAATGCATTTAAATTAAAAACATTCATTTATTATATATGAGTTTTTGGAGAAGTTCAACAAATTTAGATTTATTGGTTGATAAAAATAAAATTGCGGAACAATCACAAAATAAAAAAGAAGTCGATAAACTTATTAATTCTATTAATTCTTTGAGATCTAATTACAGTAATATTCTCAAAGATAAAGATTTTGCTTCAACTTTCGCAATTAAATGCTATAATGATCAAAAAAATTGTATTAATTCAGCTAATACTAAACAAGATGCTAATATATATACAATTAAATGTTTCAATAATCAACAAAAATGTCTTAATGATGCCAGTCTTAGACAAACAACATTTATAAATCAAAAGAATGAAACTCTTAGACAAATAGAAACAAAATTCAATGAGTTATCTGCTCAAGTTCAATCTTTAGACTATACTATACGTATTGCTCCTTTACCTACTTCCAGTTCATCTCCTTATGCAAGTTCTGAAGATTTATCAGTTAAAATGTTTCCTGGCACACGTAGAGTACAAAGTGCTCCTGCTCCTATTGGATCACCTCAACAATTACCTAATTTAGGACAAGAATTGGATCCTCTTACATCTTCTGAATCAGGTTATGGCGTTCTTCCTTCAGAAGATATTCCAAGTTCATCACCAGAATATCAATATGGTATAATTCCTGGTATGGATGATTATGTTGATTTTTCAAATTCTATTCCCATGGATGGTGGTGCTAGAAAACATAAAAAAATTAGCAAACGTAAAATCTCTAAACGTAAAACATCTAAACATAAAACATCTAAACGTAAAACATCTAAACGTAAAACATCTAAACGTAAAACATCTAAACGTAAAACATCTAAACGTAAAATATCTAAACGTAAAACATCTAAACGTAAAATTAGTAAACGTAAAACCAGTATCAGACGCAAATTTGTTAAATGTTGACCATGTGAATAAAAAATATCAAAGATTAATAAATAATTAATTTTTGATTAATTTGATTTAAAATTATGTTTCATAACTTTATATTATTGATATGAATTATAAAATCTATCATGACAATCATGAATTTTTATATACTTTTAATTTTATTACTACAGTAGGTGACCTACAGACTATCATTCTACAAACCTTAAATATCCCTAAAAAAAAGTTACTATACATCTTATATCAAGGTAAAACTCTTGGTACTGATTATCCATTTGATAATATTTTAATTGATAAAGATCTTTATGATATTACTTTATTAATTATTGTTGATCATTTTGAAATTGAAACAGGCACCAAACAACTTTATGCTACTTGGTTACGTTCTAAATTACTTCATAATGATATTATGGAAGCTAATCAACAATTACTTTATTTTAATACTCATAATGATCAAAATACTACTAATCTAGATTTCTTCACAACTCCACAAACTCGTTCTGACCTACAATCTAGAAACACAAATCGTACTCCTTTATCTAGATTATTTTCATCCCCACCTTCAACTCATCATTCTCATATTACAAATGAAAATAATCATCCTAATAGAAGTACTACAGAACAACGGGAACAAAGAACTAGAAGAAGTACTAGAAATCGTAATAGAAGATCTGAAGTTTCAGATGAAAGTACATTACAACAGATGGTACAAGATTTTTTTGTTAATACAAATGGAACTAATATGAATTCTACAAATTCATTTTTAAGTTCAGGTAATTTATCCAATATTTTTAATGAAATGATCAATCAAAATATTTATGATTTAGGAGTTACCGTTACTCAGGGTCCTAATGGTAATTCAGTTGGATTAATGGCCACCGGAAATATACTTGATGGTAGTAATTCAGATTTCTTTAATATGTTATTAAATAATTTACAACCTGTTCCTGTTACATTAAGTAGAGATAATATTAATCGTTTACCACAATTTAAATTTGAAGATTTACCCAGAGAAATTCGCTCAAATAATAATTGCAGCATTTGTCTAGAAAATTTTAATAATACTGATCCTGTAAGAGTACTTCTATGTAAACATTATTTTCATGTATCTTGTATCGATCATTGGCTTACAAGAGAAAATGTTCGTTGTCCTCTATGTAGACATGATAATAGAAATGAACATCATATTACTCATACTGAAGGTGATTCAGATATGGAAAGTGCAGATGATTAATAAATCCACAAATCGTTTATTTTCTTTTGCTTTCTTTATAGTAACTATTGATAGTTCCTTTTTTAGTATAATAATAATTACTTGATATATTTGCTACTCCATAACTTCTTTTTCCTCCTTTTGATCCTTTTTTTCTTTTCTCTTTGTTTTTATGTATGCTATGTATTCTACTAAATCTACTAAATGATTTTGTTGATTCTTCTATTAATGCATCTGCTATATATATACCTTCTTCCTCAAATTTATCTATTCTCCATATTCTGTAATTATAATAATGAATTTTATTATTTATTTTTATATGTAATATCGAATTTATTTCATCTATTTTTATTCTACCTAAATATTCATCACATATTTCATTTTGTTGAGCTTTCCATATGTACCATCCTATTTTGTTTATTATTATTTCTGGTAAAACCATAGGTATCATTCATAAATTAAAAGTAATCAATAATTATTACTTTGAATTTATATTACAAAGATTATCAATATCTTTCTGAAGTGTAGTTTAACCATAGTCCTATACCATTCTTTGGTAATGATGGATCTTTTTTTAAGTTTAAATTATAATGCATTAATTTATTTCCCACCATATTTAGTCCAAAATGATGTTCATTTTGTGATTTGTTTTTAATATATAAATTGTTCTTTCGTATAATTATTAGTTCTTGTTTAATATCTCTTTTATAATATTCAAATATTTTACTACTAACTAAATCTATTCTCTTACCTGTTTTAAGTATAAATAATAGTATTATGTTTGCCATAACATTACTGATTTTTATTTGTAATAATTTTTCATAAAATTCGTCATTATCTAATAATTTACTTATGTGTTTCGCTTTTTCAATCATATATTATCAAATGACATTATATTAGCCGAATTTATACTTTGAGGATAAAATTTGTTCAAATTGTTCCAAAACATTCTTTGTTAACAATAAGTATATGTCTATCCGAAAATTACAGATCGGAGACATTCATAAATTAGATTCTAAATCAATCCCCATGATTAATAATCATAAATCAAAAAAACATAAATTACCTACTATTGTTCAACAACTTATTCCACCTTTCGCTACACCTATTTCACAACCTATTATTACATTACCTGTTACTATTACACCTATTACAGTTGCTAATAATTTAATTACCAATCCCGTTACTACTATTAATAATCCAATTATTCCAATTAGTAATATTTTATATACTCCTATAGTTATTCCTCCTGTCTCACTTATTCCTGAAAATACTAAATTGAATGAAGTTAGTAAAAATATTGAAGTTATTGAAAATAAAGTTAGTGAAAATTGTGAAACAATTAAAGATATAATATGTAATGTGCCAATGATTGATCATATTTATTGTATTAATTTGGAATCATGTAAAGATAGGAAGGAACATATGAAAAAAGAATTTAAGAGAAACAATTTTAATGCTAATTTTGTTAATGCTATACATCCTGGTCATTCGGAACATAAAAAGAAATATCATAATCCTAAATTTACTGATCAATCTTGGAATACTCCTAGATGTTATTGTGTTAATAAATGTACTCATCGTGCTAGAAAATTACGTACTACTGAAGTAGCTATTTCTTTATCTCATCATCATATTTATCAAAAAATTGTTAAAAATAATGATAAATGGGCTTTGGTTTGTGAAGATGATTTAATTTTTATTGATAATTTCTGTGAAATCATTAATAAGGCTGTTCCAAAAGAAATTTGGAATGAATATAATACTCGTCCAATTATTATCTTTTTAGGTGCTAGAGATAATTATCATCTCAAAATTAATCAACCTGAAAATTTTGAATTTGTTAATTTACAGAACGGTACTTATTCCAATTATTGTTATATTCTCAATAATTCTTGTGCTCAACATTATATTAAGAAATTCTTTCCTATTAGTCGACCAGAGGATAGTTTTAAAAGATATTGGATTGGTAAAAACTATATTCATAGTTATAAAATCAAACCTTCTCTTGTTGCGGAACTTTCAGCTGGTACTAATATGAAATCTATTTATAATCGCTGGTCTTTACATCAAACGCCTGGAAAAAATAAAGAAGAACATCAATCTTTCCCAAATGCTTTTAATTTTAATCATAAAAATACTAAAAGATTAATTACATTCAATAAAAATAGACATACTAATATGATTAATGATGCTCCTGTTCACTCTCATCATAAAAAAAAATCTAAATCAAAATACAAATTAAATATTCCCATATCAAATATTCTAAATATTTCTACAAATACAATTGAAAATAAAATTATTAATACTTCTATTACTACTACAAATACAATTACTACTACTAATTCTAAACCTATTGATGTCATTCAATCTAAATCTAATGATATTGCAGTTCCATTAAAATCATCGAAGAAACTAAAATCTAATGATGTATTAAAACTTAATAAATTTAATAAAAATAAATCCAAATCAAACTATAAACCATTAAAATTTAGAAAAAATAATAATGCTCTCATACAAAAAAGTATTCAAATTGATATTTAAAGTCGTTTTATTTTAACTTGGGACAAAAAATCTAAAAAAGATGTTTTGTTGATCTTTGAAAAAAAATTTGATTTTTTATTTCATTTTATATAAATAATTAATAACCATTGATCAACTCAATATCTTAAAAGAACCTTCACAGGCTCCCCCGGGAGGTTCGTTATCTAAATTACGTTCTTTACTTTTATCATTCAAGAAGTCAGTCATTCACAAAGATAATCTTATAAATCAGGATTTTATTTCCAATCTTGATCAGAATTTTCATGATTTTCCTGATCAGGAATTAATATCTGATATCGATTTAATACCTGTTACTAGAGATTGGAAGACTTTACTTAAATATGAAGCTTTCTTTTTCAATACTTCTATCGTTAAATGTAGAATTAATTCCTTTTTTGATAAACGTTTAATTCCTATCATTAAACAACAAGTTCTTAATATTAATAAAATTGCTTTTTATACCTTTCAGTATGCTAATTTTAGATTATTATTTCTTTTACAAAATAATCTACCTCTTCCTGTTCTTAATCAAACCTATTTTTACAGACTTGCTTCTCTTGTCTCTACTAATACCACAGTTCATAATACTAAAGAGATTACTCTTCTTAGAAATGAAACTCCTTTTAAACTCTTTTTATCTTCCTTTCAGAAGGATCATTCCTTTCCTTCTAGAGATAATATTTGTTATATGGTTACTTATTTATCTTCACAAATGGTTGTTGCTTGTAAAAACCATTTAGTTCTTAATTTTAAATCGAGATTTACTAAATATTTAAAACTTATTTTTGATTCTTTTTCAAAAGAACATATCTTTTTTCTGGTTTCTTCCATTATTGGCGAGGACGATTTTGACAATAACGAAGAAAATCTTCATTTACATACAAAATATAATACACCTCAAAATCTTAAAATTATTACTGATTATCAGAAACTTTTCAATAAACCTAAAAAAGGAGAAATTAACATTTGGAATAATCTTGATGTTTTTTTACCTTTTTATAAAACCATGTTGGATAAATTTATTGCATGTGAGAAAAAAGCCTTTACATTATTACCTCATAAAGGTAGTTTTATTCCAGGTTTTGTTGCTATGGATACTACAGTTCTTGAAAACATGATTGCCATAAAAAATAAAAAGGCTGTTAGAAAAGATATGATTGATAATGATCCATTAGGTATTTGGTATGAAAATACCAACATTAAAAATTTTGAAACTAAAAGAAGGAAATTCGATTTTATAATTGAAACTAATGGTTATGAAGTTAGTATTCATATTAAAACACCTAGAAAAGGTTTGAAATTACCTTATAATCCAAATAATAATATACTTTCAATTGACGAAAAAATAGAGATTCATAAAAAAATCAAAGAAAAATGGAAACAAAATAAAGATGAAAAAAGAATAGCAGAAGAATTACAGAAACAAGAAGATAAAGAGAATGGAATAGAAATACCAAAGAAAATACCATATCAAATGGATATAATAGATAGTTTTGAAAGTTATCAAAATTATTTAGGATTGGATCCTGGAAAAAGAAATTTATTTACAACATATGATAAGAATATGAAACATTTGAAGTGTTCCGGAAAAGAATATCATCATATGATAGGTCAGAAAAAAGATTTGAGAAAAATCAATAATAGAAAGAATGAAGAAATAAAAAAATTAGGAGAATATAGTTTCAAAGTAAATACATTTGAAGAGTATTTAAAAAATCTGAAAGAAGTAAATAAATTAGTGAATGCGGTATGGTCCGAATATGAAAAAGAATTTTATAGGGGATTAAATTTTAGTAAATATCAGAAAAAGAAAGACGCGTATGAGAAATTAGGAAATAGACTAGAAGGAATAGAGAAAGATAATGAAGCGATAAATGAGATGAGAAGAAAACAAGAAAAAGGAAAGGGTATTGAGAAAATTGTAGAGAAGAAAGTAATAATAGGATATGGATTAGGAGGTTCAAATGGAAGTGGAATAAAAGGTTCATCAATGCCAATAAAAGGATTGTATATGTATTTAAAGAAAAGAAAGAATTTGAAAGTAGTAGGAATAAATGAATGTTACACGTCCCAGAAATGTCATGAATGTCAAAGGCAGTTAGAAGATCATAATCAGTGGCAGATGACAAGAATATCAGAAGATGTATATGAGAAGAAATTACGGTCAGTATACGGTTTACGCTGTTGTAAGAGCAACAAGTGTCGTAATGCAATATACGATCGTGATGAGAATGCTTCGAAGAACATCTATAAGATATTAGTAGCAGGATCATTAGGAAATGGAAGACCTCAATATTTGAGATTGAAAAAAAAGAGTAACCCTCAAGGAAACACATGAAACTTTAGGAGGATGTGTAGGTGAGGGCGGGGGCCTTTAAATATTTGGCACCTATTGCCATTCGAGAGAAACGAAATCCTTGAATGATCTTTTATAAAGAAGAAATGAAAAATTTTGAAGTTATAAAGGTAGCGTGAAACTTTTATTTGGGAATTTTTGTCCCAAGTTAAAGTGGAACGGCTGTAAAAAACAAAGAATTTATAAAAAAACAAAGAATTTATAAAAAACAAAGAATTTATAAAAAACAAAGAAATTATAAAAAACAAAGAAATTATAAAAAACAAAGAAATTATAAAAAGAATCTTTGACTATTATAATTCAATAAATTGAAAAATATCAAAGACAATAAAATATCAATTCTTGGTTTACCAACTAGTATGATTATGATCTAATTAAATTCTTTGTTTTATTTTTTTTAAATTCTTTGTTTTATAGATTCTTTGTTTTTATAGATAATCATATTTAGTGGTATTATTGGAAATCATTGGTCCAAAATCTGTATCAAAAATCTTTTTTTCAGATGATTCGTCATTATTAGAATTATCTATATATGAATTAATTTGTACGTCTGTTTTAATATATTTATTAATGCGATTGATTTCAATTTTGAAGTTTTCGGATAAATTTTCTAATGCTGATGTGGTTGTTCGATCATTTGAATATGTTATTATTAGATTATTTAATCCTCGCATAGAACCAATCATTTCATTGGTTAATCTTTCCAAAGTATATTTATTCTTTTTTGGATTTTCTGATAAAATATTTATCATATCTTTAACTTCGATATATAATCCACTTAATTTATCCATCATTGTATAACGATTCTCACCAAACCACCATTTTACTATTCTATCCCATCTATTTCTATCACATTCCAAAATTAAGATCTTCATATCATCTATCATTATCTTTTGACCACTTTGGATCTTACTTAAAACTTTCAATTTACATAATAAATCATTTATTGATTTATCCATTTTACATATATCATTATATCAGAAAACTATAAATATTTAGTAATATATAAATTCTTTGATTTATTTTTTATACGCAAAAAAATAAATCAAAGAATTATTAAAATTTGATATATCAAAATCAATAAGTAAACCATTGATTAATATTAGGATTACTATAAAAATTTACTGAACCATAATTATCAGTAATTATATAATCAGATGAACCTAAAATCAAATCTCCTGCATGTGGAAAGATTGTAATATTATTAGTAAAGGCGTCACCTCCTTCATCAACAATAGTCAATTTTTTCTTACCATTTACTAATGTGTTAATTCCTGGTAAATTAATTATTACTGGTGTTGTCCTTGTTGCTAATACTCCTATAATATTATCATCCAATCCTACATTATACATCACACCTGTTGGACCTGTTACTTCCACTAAATTATAATCATCTATATTTCCATCAGCGCCTTGTAATCCTATTGGTCCGGTGTTACCAATATTACCAGTTGGACCTTCTGGACCTTCTGGACCTTCTGGACCAATGGGACCAGCTGGACCTGTAGGAGATATTAATTGACCTTCTTCAGTATATCCGGAGGTCATATTAAATTGATAAATAATTCCACTACATGTATCAAATACAACATCCCCGTTTCTTACTAATATTAATTGTGCTGTTGTAGATACTTCCCAAATAAAATTATTTTGATCAAGAAAATAATATGGACTTACTGATGGATTTACTAATACATATGTTGTACCATTAGGAGTATAAAATAAATTCGCATTTGTTATATCTAATATATATGTTTCAGGTATTCCTGGTACTGGTGGACTAAATCCTGATTGAGATATTCCTCTATATGTGATACATAAAAAATTAAATATCGTTCCGGTTGCTCCTATTATACCTTGAAATCCTGTTACACCTATATCACCTTGTTCTCCTTGAGGTCCATCTAATCCCATATGTCCTCGTGGACCCCTAGGACCTCTTTCTCCTTCTCCTTTTGGTCCATGTGGTCCTTGTAGTCCACGAGGTCCAGCTTCACCTCCATATCCTCGGCGACCTCGAGGACCTTCGTCTCCTTTGGGTCCTTGAGGTCCTGGTGGACCTTTTGCTCCTACTGGACCTCTAGATCCACGACCAATAGTTGAATCTCCTGAAAATTTAATATATTGTTTTTTAGATTCTTTCATAATCACTATATATTTATATCAATATTATATCCATTTATAAAGTAATAAAAAAAATTGTAAATATATTCAAAGTAAAATATCAAGGAGCTTTTTTCACATTTTTTTAATTTTAGCATTATTCTTTTCGTCCAAAGTTTATTTTCTTAAAATAAATTTTACCCAAATTTTTCTTCTTGATTTAGTGTATAAAAGTATATAATGGAGTATTTAAACACCGATTCATTATTAATGCCACTCATGGTTGCTATTATTGCCATTTCAGTATTTCCTTCACCTCCTCAACTCTTTAAAGATTTGGCGGCTAATGAATATGTACGTTGGTTATTCGTTCTCAATTTAGTTTATGCCGTTGGTCCATCTCAAGGAAACTTTGTTTTAGCTCTTATTGTAACAGTTATCCTCTTCATTTTAGTTAAAGTCCTTGATTTCATTTATGTCAAAAAAGAAGGTTATTATAACTAATTGATATAACAAAGATATTATATTTGTATGATATTTGATACCGCAGGCCCGCCTAGGCAAGACCCCCGGTGCGAGCCGGTGGACGGTCCAAAAAATGCAATCATTTCGTAGATGTTATATAATCAATAATTCATAAATTATTGATTATATATCCATAAATTATTGATTATATATCCATATTTATATGATTATTTTTCCTGAATTTATAAAGAAAAACATATTTTGGTATATATGGAAATTAAAATTAAATGATTGTAATCATCAATATTCTAACAAATTTAATGATGAAACGAACTACAATATAATCGATCAAAATGATATTGAATATCAAATAGTGGGCAAATATAAAAACGGTAAAAAATATAATATCAATTATCGAGATATATATATGTATTATTCATTGACATTGTTATCAGATATAAATATAGATAGATCTATGTTTATAGTATCACATAAATATTATTGGTATTCAAGCGGATTATATCATCCATATGGATATAAACAAATCACCGAAGAACAAAGAAATGACAACTGATGATAGCAAAAGATTTGACTGGAAAAATAGTGTCGAAAATGCT
>Ga0302280_1001754_pt1 | contig 17492 bp, 10 predicted proteins | sample III_Fen_E1_1_FD_198771 | JGI IMG/M metagenome (GOLD analysis project Ga0302280, IMG submission 198771) | Peat permafrost microbial communities from Stordalen Mire near Abisko, Sweden - III_Fen_E1_1 | ecosystem: Environmental > Terrestrial > Soil > Wetlands > Permafrost | place: Sweden: Abisko... | reverse complement strand
GCAAGGTAAAGACACCTTTGTGATAATGCCTACAGGGGGAGGAAAATCGCTCTGTTATCAATTACCCGCCTTAGTCAGTCAAGGTACTGCAATTGTAATTTCTCCGCTTATAGCATTGATGAAAAATCAGGTGGATGCGTTACGCAACTTTGGTAATGAAGAAGGCATCGCTCATTTTTTAAACTCTTCACTAAGCAAAACAGAAATAGCAAATGTAAAAAAAGACATTACCAGCGGTAAAACAAAACTCCTATACGTAGCTCCCGAAAGTCTTACAAAAGAAGCCAACGTTACATTTTTTAATGAAATAAAAATATCATTTTTTGCCATTGATGAAGCGCATTGTATTTCAGAATGGGGACATGATTTCCGCCCGGAATATCGTCGTTTAAGACCCATCATTGAACAAATAGGCAAAGTGCCTATCATTGCGCTTACTGCTACTGCAACAGCTAAAGTTCAGCAGGACATTCAAAAAAATCTTGGAATGGCGGAAGCCAATCTGTATAAATCTTCTTTCAATCGCCCTAACCTTTATTACGAAGTACGTCCTAAAAAAAATGCGATAAAAGAGGTTATTAAATACATTAAAGGGCAACAAGGCAAATCAGGAATTGTATATTGTCTGAGCCGAAAAAAAGTGGAAGAGCTGGCAGAAACATTACAGGTAAACGGCATCAAGGCATTGCCTTATCACGCCGGGCTTGAAGCCAAAGAGAGAGCAAAGACACAGGATATGTTTTTGATGGAAAATGTGGATGTGATTGTTGCAACTATTGCGTTTGGAATGGGTATAGACAAGCCCGATGTGCGTTTTGTAATACATCACGATATTCCAAAATCCTTAGAAGGTTATTATCAGGAAACAGGTCGTGCCGGCAGAGATGGGGGAGAGGGCAGTTGTGTTACTTTTTACAGCCACGACGATATTGAAAAGCTTGAAAAATTTATGAAGGGCAAGCCTGTTTCAGAACAGGAAATAGGAAAACAATTATTGCACGAAACAGTTTCTTATGCCGAAACATCGAGCTGTCGCCGAAAATTTTTATTACATTATTTCGGAGAAGAATTTGCTGAAGAAAATTGTGGTAACATGTGTGACAATTGCCGCAACCCAAAACAAAAAATTGAGGCAATGGATGATGTGGAGCTGGTTTTAGAAGCTGTAACCTCTGCCAAGGAAAAATTTAAAACAAAAGATATTATTGATATTTTGTTGGGCAATCTTACATCCACAACAAAGTCCTACAAGCATAACGAACTGGAATGTTTTGGCAAAGGTGCCGAAGACGATAAAAACGAAAAATACTGGAATGCCGTTATCCGTGAAACACTGGTATCAGGTTTTATGGAAAAGGATGTTGAAAATTACGGCATTTTAAAAGTTACCAAAGAAGGAAATGAATTTTCTGAAAATCCTCATAGCATCATGGTTACAAAAGACCATGATTATGAAGAATCTGAAACAACCGATGATGAAGGCAGTGGCGGAAACAAAGGTGGCTCCGGTGCCGACCCGATTTTGTTTTCAGCATTAAAAGATTTGTTGAAACAAACTGCCAACAAAATGAAATTGCCCCCTTATGTTATTTTTCAGGAAGCATCCCTGGAAGAAATGGCAATACAGTATCCCATAAAAATGGACGAACTGGTTAATATTACAGGCGTTGGACAAGGCAAAGCACAAAAATTCGGAAAGCCGTTTATTGATTTAATAACCAAGTATGTTGACGAAAATGAAATAGAACGACCACTGGACATGGTTGTTAAATCCATCGTTAACAAATCGGGATTAAAGGTTCATATTATTCAAAATATTGATCGCAAAATGCCTCTGGAGGATGTTGCAAAAGCAAAAGGATTGGCATTAACTGATTTGCTTACAGAAATAGAACATATTGTTTCGTCAGGAACAAAGCTTAATATCAGTTATTACATTAACGAAATTGTGGATGAAGACAGACAACAAGAAGTATTGGAATACTTTAAAGAATCCAATTCTGATTCTGTTCAGGAAGCATTAAAAGAGCTAGGCGAAGATGATTATAATGAAACCGATATTCGTTTGATGAGAATTAAATTTATGAGTGAATACGGAAATTAAGCAGAAGCGAAATAAAATATTCAGAAGAGGTGCTACCAAATTTCGTAGCGCCTCTTCTGTTTTTAAGCTGCCCCTGTAATCAAAGAAATAGTGAAAATTTGTATTGGAAACCCGAACAAAGCAAGGCATCTATGAAAACCTGTTAAGGTTTTGAAAAGTTATCGGGGCTGACTCATAAAATGCAATGCAAACCTCTACATTAAAATTTTAATGTGGAGGTTTTGTTTTTTAATCGAACATTATTTTTACATTTGCCCTGAAATTAAAATTCACATCTATAAAAATAATAAATACATCAATCAAAACTTCAATTCTTAAAACTATGAAACTACTAAAAACAAGTTTGTTTATTTCGTTTGTACTGATTGTACAAATAACAGTTAAAGCGCAAAATACATTCCCTGCTACAGGAAATGTTGGTATTGGAACAACAACTCCTCAAGCTAAATTACATATAGCTCAAGTAAATGGTGCCGGAATAATTCTCTCTACAAATGGTGCCGGTACTACTGCAACCCCTGTATCCCGCCAAATACAATGGCAAAACTATAACGGGGTAACAGCTGGAAGTATTGACTTGTTAGATATGAGTCAGAACACTACTGGAACCAGTATGGTATTTAACGTTGCAAATAATTCAAATGTACAAACAGAAGCCATGAGAATTAATTGGTTTGGTAATGTTGGTATTGGTACAACTGTCACTAATGGCTACAAACTAGCAGTAAACGGCACTATCGGAGCAAGAGCTGTTATTGTTGAAACCGCAACTTGGTCAGATTATGTATTTGAAAAAAATTACAAACTAAAAACAATACCTGAACTGGAAGCTTTTATCAATACCAACAAACACTTACCAAACGTACCTTCTGCTTGTGAGGTAGAAGAAAAAGGGATTGACATAGCAACTATGGATGCTACATTATTAGCTAAAATCGAAGAACTATCCTTGTACATAATAGAGCAAAATAAAAAACTGGAAGCACAAAACAAAGAATTAAAAGTTCAAAATGCCCGTATCGAAGCACTTGAAAAGAGTAAATAACTTATTATTGTTCTTTTTGTCTTTAATTTATACAACTACCATATTATGAAAAATAAAATAATTATGAAAGCTGTTTAAATTTTATTCAATAATAATTTTATCGCAGACAATAGTACTTGTTTTTAGGCTTATAATTTAAAACAATAACAATTTTAAATACTTTTTGTATGAAAAAGAAAAGACTATTAATTATTTTATATATACTTATATATAATAATTGTTCTTGGGCTCAAACATTAACTAACTATAGTACAGATAACCCTCCAAACCAAATAAAAAATTTTAATATCACGTCTTTCGGGCAAAGTGGAAGCGATCCGTCAAATTATATCATCTCTTGGACCGTAGATCAAAATACTGAAATAACTGATGGTGTTGCAAGTTATAATATTATAAGTGATAAATCAGGACAAGATGCAATATTGGGGAATAAACCTTTTTTCGTTCCCATTTCGAATGCTAATAATGTTAATAATAATTATTCAATGAACATTAAGCTTACATCTTGTTCGAAATATCAGATCCATATTGATGCACTTGACCAAAACAAAAATGTTTTGAGTGCATCATTAAACTATGTTAGTGCTTTTCAAACATCAGATTTTGATAGGTCTCAGGCTTCTATTCTCCAATTTAATTTAAATTATTCGACTTCAGGAGCAACACAAAATTTTAATTGGATTGCTAACCAAATAAAGCTAAATCCAGGTTTTTCATTTTCCCCATCTGGCAGCAATTTTGTACAATTTACGGGTACAAATATTTATACTTGTTCAACTATAACAAATCGAAGTGATTCATTACCACAGAAACTGATATTAAATGAATCTATAAATAATTCTAGTACACCTAATATTTCTAATTTGCAAATTTATCCCAACCCAACGAATGATAAAATAACTATTGATATACCTAACGTAGCTGCAAATACAACTGTAAGTATAATTAATTTTGTAGGTCAAACAATATACAGTGCTGCTATTACAACTTCAACAACTATAGTTGATTTATCAACATATAATTCAGGTGTGTATTTGGTTAAAATTAATTCTGCCGAAATTAGCAAGGCAATTAAACTAATTAAGAATTAAAGTTTTTATAACAGAAGCAAAACTCATCATCAGTTTTGATAAATTTTAGAGATTGTAGATGATACAAAAGCGCTGAACAATTAAAAAATAATAAAAACCGCCGCATTAAATTTTAATGCGGCGGTTTTGTTTGCTATAGGTATGGTAAAATAGTGCCAACATTTCAAATAAAAAACAATTAGCCCTATAAGCAAAAGGTATCGCAGTAAATAAAATAGCGAAACAGTTCGGTATAGGTTCTTGCTTATATCGCCTTTAATAAGGCATCCCGCCTTACAAGTGGAATACCCTCCGGTATTTTATACACAAGCAAAGCAGCTGAACTTGCGCACACCATGTATTTAATTATTTTAACTTTGCCTTATAACTAATCATAAAACAACCTGTAACTCCTTTCAGTTTTGGCGAGGCTTGCAGCTAAATCATACACCTTGAAATTATACATTGTACCCACACCAATCGGAAATTTGGAGGACATAACCCTCCGTGCCATTCGCATTTTAAAAGAAGCAGACATTATTTTAGCCGAAGACACCAGAACATCAGGCGTACTGTTAAAACATTTGGGTATTACTAAAAAAATGTATGCACACCACATGCACAACGAACACAAAACGGTTGAACTCATTACCGAAAAAATTGCTTCCGGCCAAAAGGTAGCATTGATAAGCGATGCAGGAACACCCGCAATTTCAGATCCCGGTTTTTTATTAATTAGGGAATGTTTGAGCAAAGGTATTGAAGTGGAATGTTTACCCGGGCCAACCGCCTTTGTTCCGGCACTTGTAAATTCAGGATTACCTTGCGATGCATTTTGTTTTGAAGGTTTTTTACCTCAAAAAAAAGGACGGCAAACCAAACTCAAATCCTTGGTGAACGAACATCGTACAATGGTGTTTTACGAGTCGCCCCATCGTTTGGTAAAAGCTCTGGAACAGTTTGCAGAATATTTTGGCGCTGAAAGAAAAGCCGCTGTATCGCGCGAACTGACAAAAATGTTTGAAGAAAATAAAAGAGGTACTGTACAGGAACTGGCAGAATATTTTAAAAGCAAAACGGTTAAAGGCGAAATTGTAGTTGTAGTAGAAGGCAATAAAAATAAACAAATAAGCAATAACGAACCTGAAGAAGATGAATAGTTCGGAAGATTTTATACAAAGCGAAATAGATATTGAAAAAACGGGGGCTCCTCCCGGAACCATTATTTATTCGGGAGAGGCAAGAAACGAACGTGTAAAAATTTCACTTATCGAATATTCTGAAACCGAATTTATTGAAAAGGATTTTTATGATTTATCGGAGTGCATGTTGCATGTTGACCCTAACATGGTGAAGTGGATTAACGTTGACGGAATTCACAAAGTGGAGCTGATTGAAGCCATTGGTAAAAAATATAATATTCACCCTTTAACGTTGGAAGACATTGCCAATACTGCACAGCGGCCAAAGTTTGAGGACTACGACAATTACGTGGTAGCCATTATGAAAATGATTTATTACGACACAGCCTTGCGTTCCGAACAGCTTTCAGTTATTCTCATGGACGGTATGGTTATTTCCTTTCAGGAAGTGCATGGAGGTGATGCCTTTGATTTGATACGAAACCGCCTCCGTACAGGCAAGGGGCGTATCCGAAAAATGAAAGCCGACTATTTAGCGTATGCACTGATTGATGCCGTTGTAGATTGTTACTTTTCAATACTCGAAAAAATTGGGGATAAAATAGAAACAATAGAAGAAGACCTGATAGCCAACCCTTCAAAGGAAACTATGCACGAACTGCATAGCATGAAACGTGAAATGATTTTTTTACGCAAATCCGTTTGGCCCATTCGTGAGCTGATAAGTAATCTGGAGCGCAGCGAAACTGAATTGATAACACCAAGCACCGACATCTATTTACGCGATTTACACGACCATTCTGTACGCGTAATAGATACTGTTGAAACCTATCGCGATTTACTTTCGGGCATGATGGACATTTACCTTTCGAGTGTGAGCAATAAGATGAATGAAATAATGAAGGTACTCACCATTATCACCACCATATTTGTTCCTGTTACATTTATTGCCGGTGTATATGGAATGAATTTCGAAAATATGCCCGAACTGCATAGCAAATGGGGATACGCCATCACCTGGGGAGTGATGCTCACCATCATTATTTCATTGCTGGTGTATTTCAAAAAAAAGAAATGGCTGTCATAATATACCAAACCAGTCTAGGTTTTGGAAAACCTTTGTTTCCCTTCTCCTTTGGAGAAGGCTTAGGGATGAGGCTTTAAAAATAAATTCAAAAACATAAGTTGGTTTGGTTTATCTCATTACGTTCCGCAAAACAAAAAATACCAGTCTGTTCAAAGCTGTTAATGCCACGTCACGCTTCGGCGAACCGGTAATAACTTTACGGTAAAAATATTATAACTCCATAATTCACATTAATAATTAAATTTGCGCTTTTAAATGCTAAAATATGACTAAAATTAAATTCGGAACAGACGGTTGGAGAGCAATCATTGCAAAAGATTTCACGGTAGATAATGTAGCTCGTGTAAGCACAGCAACTGCTGCATGGTTAAATAAAAAGACCGACAAACCAAGTGTTGTTGTTGGTCACGATTGCCGCTTTGCCGGGGAGTTGTTTGCCGAAACTACTGCAAAAGTGCTTGCTCATAATGGTATTAAAGTATTTTTGTCAAAAGGATTTGTTTCTACACCAATGGTGTCATTGGGAACAAAAACAAAAAACACTACACTGGGTGTTATCATTACTGCTTCTCACAATCCTCCAACCTATAATGGTTACAAACTAAAAGGAAATTTTGGAGGACCATTGTTACCCGAACAAGTGCAGGAAATAGAAGATATTATTCCTGAAACAAATACCATCGACGTTGAAAACTTATCTATAGATGAGTTTGTAAAAAAGGGACTCATTGAATACATTGATCTTGAAACAATGTATGTAAAACATGTGGAACAAAACTTTGACCTTGATGCCATTCGTAATTCAAAAATGAAGTTTGCTTACGATGCCATGTATGGTGCTGGTCAAAACGTAATGCGACGATTATTGCCCGACATCACTTTTTTACATTGCGATAACAATCCCGGGTTTGAAGGTCAGGCACCGGAGCCCATTCATAAAAATTTATTACCATTTTCAAATTTAATTAAAGAAAAAGGAAACATTGCCTGCGGCCTGGCAACCGATGGAGATGCCGATAGAATTGGCTTATACGACAGCAAAGGAAACTTTGTGGACTCTCACCATCTCATTCTATTATTGATTAATTATTTGGTGAAGGAAAAGAAAATGACAGGCAAAGTAGTACTTGCCTTTTCAGTAACACCACGCGTTAAAAAAATGTGTGATTATTATGGGTTGGAATGTCAAATAACAAAAATTGGTTTTAAGTATGTAGCCGCCATTATGATTAATGAAGATGTGTTGCTGGGTGGTGAAGAAAGCGGAGGTATTGCCATTAAAGGACATATACCTGAGCGCGATGGAATTTGGATGGGATTAACCATTTGGGAATACATGGTGAAATCAGGTAAAACACTGGAAGAGCTGATACAAGAAGTATATAAAATTGTTGGAGAATTCAAATTTGAACGCAGCGATATGCACTTGAAAGAAGAAGTGAAACAAAACATTGTAGAAAACTGCAAAAACAATACTTACACTGCATTTGGCCCCTATAAAATTGACCGCATTGAAACCATTGACGGGTGGAAATATTATTTCTCCAACGGCGACTGGACAATGATACGCGCCTCCGGAACTGAGCCGGTACTGCGCAATTACGCCGAAGCACAAACAACCGAAAAAGCATTTGAAATTCTAAAAGCAGTAGAAAAAACCTTGTTGGGATAAGTTGTAAAGTACACACATAAAGCATATCGCAACTCAAACTCATATTGATGAACTAATATGAAGAAGGGATTAACGCCTATAAATTTAAAATTCTAGGCTTAACGACTTACGACTATTTTCTTATTCACACTTCCTTCACCAGTTTGTATGCTCATAAAATAAACTCCATTAGGCTGAGCACTTAAATCAATTTGGAGGTTGGACGCTGCACCATTATTTTGATAAACACTATTACCTAACACATCACAAATTTTTACCTGAGTATTTTCAAGTTGACCTTGTAAAGAGATTATTCCTCTTGTAGGATTTGGGTATGCATTTATTTCAGTTGCTAAGATTTCCTCTGTTATACTCATCACTGTAGGAGAATTATTATTTGCGATGAAAATTAATTGGTTACCATAAGAAGTGCCAGCCGAGTTAGTTGCATAAGCCCTTACATAATATTTAGTATTAGGAGTTAGATTAGAAAGAAATTCTTGAGAGGAACCAGAGCCATACCCAATAGAAATAGCGTTATCATTAATAGTAGGATTAGCTGAAGTACTATAACAAATACCTCCAACTATATTTGGATCACCTCCATCATTGGTAACAGTGAGGTATCCAGTGGCAGAAGTGGTTGAAATATTATTAATGGAATCTGTGGTTACTTTTGGTAAAGTAAGTTTCAAAGTTTTAAAAATTATTGTATTGCCATAAGCAGTACCAACTGAGTTAATCGCATATACTCTCATAAAATAAGTTGTGTTGGGGGTTAAACCCGATTCATAAATTTGAAATGGACCTAAATTATATGATGCATCATAAGTATTATTATAACTCACAGCATTATCATTAGTTGTGGGATTTGGAGAAGTGCTATAGCAAATACCTCCAAATGCATGAGAAGGATCTCCGCCATTATAAATAATATCACCATAAATATTAGCAGAAAATGCATCTAAAACAATGACGGAGTCTGTTTTTAGGGTTGGTAAACCAAGAGGCAATGTTTTAAAAGTTAATTGATTCCCATAAATAGTTCCTGCAATAGTTGTTACAACAGACATTGCATAATAAGTGGTGTCCGGAATCAGATTAGAAATTATTAATTGATACCTTCCTGTATTAATATTATTGTAATTATTCACAGAAATCGAATTGTCTTTAGAATAAGGAGTTAGACCGTAATATATACCAGCAGATAATATCGGATTTCCTCCATTGCTAATAATGTCAATATAACCTTTGGCATTAAGGGCTGAGATTGTATCAATAGAATCTGTTTTAACTTTTGGAAATAGTAATGTAGTGATAGATAGTTCTGCGCCATAAACTGTACCTGAATCGTTTGATGCAAATGCTCGCATGTAATATTTAGTATTTGGAGTTAACCCCGAGAAATCAATTTGGTAAATACCATTGATATTATTACCATTATAATGAATTATACTATCTTTTACGGAGGGGATTGGAGTCGTATTTATTGTGGGATTAGGTATTGTATCATAACAAATACCCTTTTTAACATAAGGGTCACCTCCATAGGTAATCAAATTAATATATCCATTTGCAGTAGTGGCAGAAACCGAATTAATTGAATCTGTCGTCACAATTGGTTTAACAAGGGGTAATGTTGTGAAAGATAATTGACTACTATAAGCTACACCAACCGTATTTGTTGCATATGCCCTAACATAATAAGTTGTATTTGCTTTTAGTGTATCTAGGTAAGCTCTATAATTACCAAAATAGGGTGGACCATTTTCGAAAACTAAATGGTTAGGTTTATTATTATTATTTATAGTATTATCATTTATCGTAGGATTAGGATTTGTGCTATAACAAAAACCAACATCATTTGTTGATGGCCAACCTGAATCTTGAATATAGCCAAAAGCCTCGGCAGTTTTTGCTGTAATCCATGATATGGAATCAATATATATAGCAGGAACCCTCTGAGCACTTAGTTCTTTTATAGTTAAAAAAATGATGAAAAATATTAAACTGTATTTTAAATACGACTTTTTCATGTGTGAATTTTGTTTTATTCGATTAACGACTTACCACTATTTTCTTATTCACAGTACCTCCGCCAGTTTGGATGCTCATAAAATAAACTCCATTAGGCTGAGCACTTAAATCAATTTGGAGGTTGGACGCTGCACCATTATTTTGATAAACACTATTACCCAACACATCACAAATTTTTACCTGTGCATTTTCAGGTTGACCTTGAATGTTAATTATTCCTGTTGTTGGATTAGGGAAAATAGAAATAGTGTTTGCACCAATTTCTGCTATACTTGTGCTACGATTAGTAACATAAACTTCGTCAATTCCTTTTGCACTTCCCGATGCGCGATTGGTACAAAATAAATCAAGTATTAATTTATATACCCCCGGCGCTGTAAATGGATATTTCGCTTTTTGAGTATTGATGGTACTGCCCTGATATATTGTCCATGTTGCATTAATGCTATCTGTTCCAATTAAACTTAAGCTTGTTACTTTCAATGAATCAATGGCATTATAATTAATGATACAATTAGTGACGGCATTGGTAATTAATGTGCCGGCAACGGTTGAGTCTTTATAAACAGGGTTTGGAGCAATGGTATGCGTAGTAGCGGGAGAGCCCACTACAAAGGTAAACGAAGCTGTATTGTTTTGAGCATCTTTTACATTAACCGTATAAAAGCCTGCACATAAATTACTGATAGATAAAACAGAACCCATAGTGGTTGTACCTGCAAACGTAATACTGTAAGTGGGCGTACCACCCGTAACAGTTGCAACCGCAGCACCATTGCATAAGGCATTGTCTGTTACATCTGTTGCAGTAACAGTAATACTTAAAGGATTAATGGTGGTAGTTGTAACACCATTATTACCAACGTATGTGGCAGCAGTGGCTGAACATCCTGCATGGTCTGTAACGGTAACACTATAAGTACCGCTGCACTGTTTGTATCTGTATGCTGAATTTACGGCAGCACTATCACTCCACACATACGTGTAAGGCGTAACGCCACCTTTTGTAACTGCTTCTAAATAACCATTACAGGCGGTTGATGTTGTTTCATTGGTGCTGAGGATGGAGGTTGTTACCGCAGAAGAATTTACTGTTACCGCAGTAAAAGCCATATTAGGGCAACCTGCCCCAACAACTGAATAAGTGGTAGTTGTACTTGGTGATACTATTAAAGGATTATCGGTAGAACCATTTGACCATGTGTAAGAACTTGCACCATTGGCATATAGCGAAGCAGTTGCCCCTGAACAAATGGAAACAGGGGGTACAGTAACAGTAGGTGCAAGAATTACAATAATATTCCCAACTGCTGATGAAATACACCCCAAAGAATAACCGTTGACAGTATATGAAGTAGTTGCTGTTGGATTTTGAGTGATAGCACTAGTTGTATCACCTGTTGACCATCGGTATGAATTCGCACCTACTACAACTAGTGTAGCTGATGCCCCTCTGCAAATAGATGATGAAGTTACAGAAATAACTGGAATTGGGTTAACTGTTACATTAACAACTTGGGGTGTTCCCGGGCAACCTCCAGTAGGTGTTACAGTATAACTTACTGTTTGCGCAGTAGCTGTATTATTTGCTAAAGTATTATTTATGATATTTGAACTTTGTGTTGCTATACTTTCACCTGATGTGTTAATATTATTAGCAGCTATCCAAGTATAAGAAGATGGAATGTTGCTTGTCAATGCTATATTTACTGAACTTCCGCTACATATAGTTGTAGCATTTGGACTGGTCATTATTGGTAAAGAACCAACATTAATAGTCCCAGTTTCGCTAATATAACTTCCACAATAGCCTTGAGTAGCAACGGTGTAATTAAAGGTGCCCGTCACGGTTGGAGTTCCGCTTATAACAAGTCCTTGACCCTTGCTGTAAACAGATGATATCCCGGCAGGTAATCCACTCGTAGTAGAAGTATCCGATAAATTGTATTGGATAGCTTGTATGGCAGTATTTTCACATACACTTTGCGTCATAGTTCCACCGGAAGATGATGGGTTACTGGCAACAGTAATTTTTCCTGTTGCACTTGCAGTAGGAGAACAACCGCCAGTGGTGGTTATTGTATAATTAAATAGTCCTGAAGCAGTTGGAGTACCACTTATGGTATATATACTTTCTGAATAACTACCGGTAAGCCCAGCCGGCAATGAAGGACTTATACTTGCACTTGTGCCAGAAACAGAATAGGTAATAGAAGTAATTGCGTTATTCACACAAATACGTTGTTCATCAGTACCAAGAGCAGAAGTTAAACTTATTTGACAAGGGCTTTGTGCGAACGTGCTGATAACAGCAATGCAGCACACAATTAAAGAGAAGTAGATTTTTTTCATTTATTTTGTAGATTAACACAAGCCAAACATAGACAAATAAAACGTATAAACCAAACCGTTTAATTTGTTTCGTTAAAACGGTATTAGAATAACCAGTATATGTTTTGGAATTTATTTTTTAAAGCTGAGGTTCTCGAAGTCAGCATACTATAAAGTTCTTTCTATAGTGGTGGTTTCGAGTGCCTTGTGCGGTGGTTTCGAGTGCCTCAACCACCAATCGAGAACCTCAACGACCGTTTTCTTCTTTATGATTTTGTTATCATGTTGGCTGAGGTTCTCGAAGCCAGCATACAATAAAGTTCTTTCTATAGTGGTGGTTTCGAGTGCCTGGTGCGATGGTTTCGAGTGCCTCAACCATCGATCGAGTGCAAAGGATTTTCCAAAACCCGGACCGGTTTGGAATAATTCAGCATATCGAATCAATTATTCAATACAGTTTGATTCTTCTAAAAGTTTTTTATATCTGGGTTTTTTAATCAGGTAATAATTGTAATCTCTTATAATTTGTCTTATATCCAACCAAATCCCATAAGCGTAATAGGTTCCGTTAAAGTTAAGATTCGGATTTTTTTCAAATGTAAATCTGTAACCAAGCATTGCATTAACACCTATCCACCTGAATGGTTTAAAGGTAAACATGGGTCCTAAACCTTCAATAAGCAAATTGGCAGATCGGTTTGATATCAATTTGTCGGTTTGAATATTATAATTTTTTAAGTTGTATTTGCCTGCACCCGTTTCAACCTGCATATCGAGTTCAAAAAAACGACGGTCAATTATTGTGTAGAGGTAAAAGAAGGTAAAATAAGTCATATCTACCTGCCGGTCAATGGTTTTTGTTCTCACTTTATGTTTGGAATTTTCTGTAACTTCATATCCGCCAACACCAACGGCATGTTTGTCGTTTATCAACACTCCCAGCTGAATACCATTAACGTTAATGGGTGCAGTTTTTGAAAATGAATTCCGCTGATCTATATTTACGTAAGGCCGATATTTCTGAAGCCTGAAAATACGCGTACTGTCTGCTTTTAATTGCGCTTTTAAAGAATCCCTGTATTGCAGCTGTTTGTTTGTTACACTTTGGGAAAACACTACAATTTTTAGTGAGATGAATACCCACACCAACCTGTACTTCACTTGCATTGTTTTGTTAACTTATATAAAAAAGTATTGCCCTACTTCATATCATTCATAATAGATATAGTTTCGTGCAGGTAAATATCTTTTCGTATGTTTTTAAACCATTCTTTTTCTTTGGCTGCTGTTGCGGTGTCGCCTGCAATTACAATTCCTTCGCTCTTTACGGGAATAATTTCTAAACCTGTAATTTCTTTATCCAGTTTTTCTATTTGTTTCGATTCCGCTTCGTACCCTTTTTTTTCCGCAATAAATTTATCCATGTTCAACGACACGATGGTGCTGTCTTTTCTTTTCTTAAAGCGAATGGCGGCGTTTTCCATTATTTCAAAAGCTTCGTTCTTTTTAACGCGGGCTTCACTTTCTTTTTTAAGTTTTTCTATGGAATATTTTTGCGGTGTTTTCTGATAATTGGCAGCCGAAATTTCGTCCCACACCATCGGATAATCCTGTTCTTTTTCGCCTTGTTCAATGAGGTAATACGGATCGGGCAAAACAATATCAGGTATCACGCCTTTTAATTGGGTAGCGCCGCCATTGATGCGGTAAAACTTTTGAACCGTGATTTTTACCTGCCCCAGAGGTTTTAAAGCAACCAATTCTGGAGCGGAATAATCATCCAAATCATAAAAGCGCTGTACCGTACCTTTACCAAATGTTGATTGTGATGTGCCCACAATAACACCACGGTTATAATCCTGAATAGCTGCCGCCATTATTTCGGAAGCCGAAGCGGAGTTTCCATTTACCATAATAATCAGGTTTCCGCTGTACAAGGTACTTGGGTCTCTGTCTTCCATAATATACGGACTGCCCACTTTTGATTTTACCTGTACAATAGGTCCTTTATCAATGAACAAGCCTGTCATGTCCACCACATCATTCAGTGAGCCGCCGCCGTTGTTGCGCAGGTCAATGATTATTCCGTCAACGTTAGCCTCTTTTAATTTCTGAATTTCTTTCTTTACGTCTTTAGAACAACTGCGTCCGTTAGCACTGTTAAAATCAACGTAAAATGAAGGAAGCTTGATATAACCGATTGTTTTTTTCCCCTTAAAAATTGCTGATTTTGCATACGATTCTTCCATTACAACAATGTCGCGGACGATGGGAATAATTACAATGGAAGCATCGGGTTTTTTAATAGTAAGACGCACTTCTGTTCCTTTTTTTCCTCTAATAAGTTGAACGGCATCATCTAAGCGCATATCACTAATATCAACCGATTCGGCTTCGCCCTGAGCAACTTTTAAAATAATGTCGCCTGCTTTTAATTCACCTTGCCGCCATGAAGCACTGCCCGGAACAATGTTGCTCACTTTTATATACCCGTCTTTTTCCTGCAGTTGAGCACCTATGCCTTCCAGTTTTCCGCTCATGCTGATGTCGAAATTGGCTTTGTCTTTAGGTGCGTAATATTCAGTATGAGGATCATAAACAGAGGTGATGGAATTGAAGTAAGAACTTATCCGGTCATTTCTGTTCAGTTTTTTAACGCGTTTAAACCAGTCGTTTGTGCTTTTCAACACTTTTTTTCTGGCATCTGCCTCCAGTTCTGTTAACGATTTTAGTTTAACCGTATCGCTTTTTTCTCTGGCTTTTTCCTGCGTATCTTTTGTTTCGGTAACACGCGATAAAACCTGGTATTTAAGATATTTGCGCCAGTACTCTTTCAGCTCAGCGGTATCTTTTGCAAAGTTCATCTTTTCAGCATCCTGCTCCACGTTTTCCTGAACGCTAAAATCAAAAGGCTTGTCCAAAATAGCTTTGTAATAGGCTTCTGCTTCAATTATTCTTGCGTCAATTATACTAAGCGACTTTTCAAAAAATTCAAAATTGCCGTCATTTACATCATCGTCAATGGTGAGTTCATATTCTTTGAGCAGCTGAATATCGGGTTGAATTAAAAACTTTTTACTGTAATCTAAATTTTGAATATAGAGCTTAAAAACCTTATCAGAAAAAGCGTCATTTATAATTTGAGGACTGAAATGATTACTGTTTAAACTATGTATTAACAGGCGGTCAATAGCTTCTTCCTTGTCGGTTTTTAAAATGTATGAATAGGACAGAAACGCTAATGCAGCGACAGGAATAATGAGAAGGATTTTTTTATTTTTCAGCATCGAATTGTTTTTAAAAAAGGTTGATAAAGTTAAGGATTATACTATGTTCATTTTTAAAATAACACTATTTAACAGTTTTAGCTGCGCTCTTCCCATATTATGCAAAGATTCACAATTGTACTCACCGCCTTTTGCATGTCCTGCACGCTCACCCATTCGTGCTTTGAATGAAAAGCATGTTCGCCTGCAAAAATGTTTGGGCAGGGCAAACCCATGTATGAAAAACGCGAACCGTCCGTGCCTCCTCTTATGCTTGACAATATAGGTTCTACTCCGGCTCTGCGCATGGCATCCATTGCGTAATTTACTATTTGAGGATTTTTATCCAATACTTGTTTCATATTGCGGTATTGTTCTTTTACAATAAAATCAAAGGTAGAATGCGGATATTTTTTCAGTACGTTATCAGCAATTTTTTTCAAAAAGGCTTCCTGTATTTTTAAATCTTCTTCATCAAACGCACGAATGATAAATTGAATTTTAGTTTCTTCCACTCCTCCCGAAATGCTTACAGGATGAATAAATCCTTCTTTTTTTTCGGTACTTTCCGGACTCATTGTATCTGTTGGCAACGCGCTGATAATTTCACTTGCAATTTTTATGGCGCTTTCCATTTTGTTTTTTGCAAAACCTGGATGTGTACTTACTCCATGAATGTTGATGATAACTCCATCTGCCGAAAAAGTTTCATTTTCAATATGCCCCAGTTCTTCGCCGTCAATGGTGTATGCAAAATCAGCACCCACCTTTTTCAAATCAGCTTTGTCAGCGCCTCTTCCAATTTCTTCATCCGGAGTAAATAAAATTTTTATAATTCCATGTTTTATTTCGGGATGTGTTATCAGATGATTGGCGGCATCCATTATTTCGGCAATACCTGCTTTGTTATCCGCTCCCAGCAGGGTGGTTCCGTCGGTAGTAATAATATCATTGCCCAGTTGTTTTAGTAAGGAAGGATGTTCGTTTGTTTTAATAATTTGTGTTGTGTCATTGACTAGTATAATGTCTTTTCCATCATAGTTTTTTATCAGTTGCGGATTTACATTTTTACCTGAACAATCGGGAGAAGTATCCATGTGCGAACAAAAACAGATGACAGGAACTTTTTTGTTTGTGTTGCCCGGAATTGTTGCATACACATATCCGTAATTATCAATGTGTGCATCTGTAATGCCCATTTGCAAAAGCTCTTTAACCAATAGTTGTCCCAGGTCTTTTTGTTTTTCAGTAGAAGGACAACTGTTTGATTCAGGATCGCTTTGCGTATCAATTTTTACGTATCGTAAAAAACGTTCAGTTACTGTGTAGCTAATGTTCATTGTAAATAGTTTGTCTCTGCCTTAAATACCCCTTCCGCCTTATTCGTCCTGCGGACACCTTTCCCTAATAAGGAAAAGGGAAGCGGAAGCAATTTTAGAGGATGCGAGAATAATACATTATGTTATTTTTCGTTTATCTCAAAACTTTATCATCTACGAATTAACAGTATTTTTGGCGAATAATCAAAATCGAATTTTTCAATCTTCCCACTTTTCAATTATACTAATGAAATACAAACGTCTTACAAACGAAGAATTACAAGCCTTAGAGAAAGAATTTGTGAATTATCTGGCAGCTGCACAAATTACAGCAGGTGATTGGGAAAACATGAAAAAGAATGAAATTAAAAAAGCGGAAGAGCTGATTGATGTATTCAGCGATATGGTGTATGAGAAGGTGACAGGTAAAATAAATTTTT
>Ga0302280_1001753_pt1 | contig 17495 bp, 13 predicted proteins | sample III_Fen_E1_1_FD_198771 | JGI IMG/M metagenome (GOLD analysis project Ga0302280, IMG submission 198771) | Peat permafrost microbial communities from Stordalen Mire near Abisko, Sweden - III_Fen_E1_1 | ecosystem: Environmental > Terrestrial > Soil > Wetlands > Permafrost | place: Sweden: Abisko... | reverse complement strand
AATTCAATCACGGAATGGAACCAGACTGCCGCCGAGTTTTCAGCCTGGTTCCCACAGCCAACCCCTTCCTTTTGCCTAGCTTCACGCCGTTATGGCGACCTTGTCACGTTATATACGTTGCCAGCGATGCCCTTCTGACAAGAATATTGACCTTTTGTAAAATTATTTGTATTTGACGGAAATGAGCAGGTTTTTGTCAGAAATGGTGTTTCACCCTCGTATTTAATTTGGCCGGTTGTGGTTTAAAACCTTATGGAGACGCCGAATGATTTTTTGCCGACCCGCCTCAGTTTGTTGGCCCGCTTGAAGAATTGGGACGACAATGAGGGGTGGAAGCGCTTTTTTGACACCTATTGGCGTCTGATTTATGGAACCGCCATCAAAGCCGGTCTGTCGGACGCAGAGGCTCAGGATGTTGTCCAGGAAACGGTTATCGCGGTGGCCAAAAAGATGAATGAATTCAAGTATGACCCGGCGCTCGGCTCGTTCAAAGGCTGGCTGTTGACTCTTACCAAATGGCGGATTTCCGATCAATACCGCCGGCGTCAACAAAAGGAACATGTACGCTGGGAATCACTCGATGAAACAGCCCGGACTTCAGACATCGAAAGTCAAGCCGACGAACAAGGTTTGCAACTCGATGCGGTCTGGGAAGCGGAATGGCAGAACAACCTCATGGCTGCCGCCATAGATCGGGTCAAGCGCAAGGTCGGGGCGCGGCAATACCAATTATTTGATCTTTACGTCATCAAACAATGGTCGGTGGACGAAGTGGCCAAGACCCTCAAGGTTTCGGTGAGTCAGGTGTATCAGGCCAAAAGCCGGATTACTCCTTTGATCCGTAGCGAAGTTGAGATCTTGGAAAAGAAGCACATATGAGAGATTGGCGTTTTTGATGCAATTCTGGCGCAAAATACTTGCTCATTGGCACTGTACCCATCCCGTCGAACTGGATTTGTCAATGCAACGGCGGGAGCATGAGATCCGACGGTCGGTCTTGAGAAGACTGCATGCCCGGTTCAAATCAGGCGGCCAGTCGGCTGGTGATGAGCCTAAAACGAGTGAGAAGGATAAAGCTTAACCTAATTGTGCATGGCTGAAAATCCGGCTCCCAATATTCCCGATCATGAACTGCTCTGCCGGATTGGTCGCGGTAGTTATGGCGAGGTTTGGCTGGCCAAAAGTGTCACGGTGGCCTACCGCGCCGTCAAAGTCGTTTACCGTAAATCTTTCGACCACGAACGCCCTTATGACCGGGAGTTTGCCGGCATCAAGAAGTTTGAGCCGGTCTCCCGTTCCAGCGACACCCAGGTGGATATTCTTCATGTGGGGCGGAACGATGCCGACGGCTTCTTCTATTATGTAATGGAATTGGCCGACGACCAGAAGACGGGCGCAAAAATCAACCCCGTCGACTACACCCCCAGAACCCTGCGTAGTGAAATTTATAAGCAGGGCAGGCTGCCACTGCAAGAATGCCTGGAAATTGGCATCCAACTGGCCACTGCCTTGGAACATTTGCACGGAAGCGGGCTCGTTCACCGGGACATCAAGCCCTCCAACATTGTCTTCGTCAACGGCACACCCAAACTTGCGGATGTGGGGCTGGTGACGACGCTGGATGCCACCCGGTCATTCGTGGGCACCGAAGGTTACATTCCGCTGGAAGGACCTGGGACGCCTCAAGCCGACCTTTATAGCCTCGGGAAGGTGCTTTACGAAATCAGTACGGGGCAAGATCGACAGGATTTTCCGGAACTGCCGGCTGACCTTAAAGACCGTCCAGACAAGGAGGCATTGATCCAATTCAATGAGATAATCCTGAAGGCTTGCGATGACGACCGGGAGAAGCGGTATCAAAGCGCCAGCGAGATGCGCCGGGATTTGGAAACATTGAAAGGCGGCAAACCGATCGTTCGCGCCAAACCGGTGTCAACATGGCGGAAGTTGACGATGTTCATTTTTCTCATCGTGATTCTGGCCGCCGGTTTCATGATGGCGCTTGAACGATATCAATCCCATCATTCATCCCATATTCGCGCGCAGGCATTGACAGGTGAATTTGCGCCATCAGGTCTTATCGCATGGTGGAAAGGTGACGGCAATGCGCTGGATTCAGTGGGCAATCATGACGGCGTGATCCACGGGGCAGTGACTTTCGGAAGTGGAATCAACGGGCAGGCATTTCAATTCGACGGCGGTTGTGTAGAAGTGGCTGACTCCGCCGACCTCCGATTTGGCAGCGGATCACATGCCACGCTATCGGCCTGGGCATATCGAACGAGCCCGGCCATTCCATTTCATATATTGGGAAAACGGATTGGCTGCTCGGGCGGCAACATCGGCATTGATTATCAATTGGGCATTGACCGGAGATTCCCGGAGACTCCTCTGAACGAGTGGGTGCTTTGGACCCTGGTGAACGATGGTGGCTGGGTCTCGGTTTATACCAATGGCGTGTTTGCCCAGCATTGGCCTGACTTCTTTCAAACCAACTTAGCGCCGTTCAGAATTGGTGCCAGCGGCGATTGCAATGGTTTCATCGGCAAGATCGCAGATGTCCGGATCTATAACCGGGCGTTGTCAGTCGCCGAAATTCAGTCACTTCATAAAATCCAGAACCAAAGCGTGTACTTCCAGATTCCGAAACCTGAATTCAACGCCCTGGTTGATTTGTACAATTCAACCGGCGGCAGCAAGTGGATAAATCAATCCGGCTGGCTCGATCCCAAGGCAACTGCATGGTCTGGGATCGGAATTTCCGGTGTTCAATATGACACCAACGGGAATGTGTCGGTCCAAGGCAATGTCACCTCCATCAACCTTCAGCAATTCGGCCTGACCGGATCAATTCCGGATAGCATCGGCAATTTCACCCGGTTGAACTACCTGCGCCTTTCTTTTAATCAGTTGACCGGAAACATACCGGCCAGTATTGGGAATCTGAAGCAGTTGTCCTTGCTTTATCTTCATTTTAATCAATTGAGCGGCCCGATCCCTGACACCCTCGGTTTTTTACAAAACCTGAAATACTTGTATCTGCGGAATAATGCCTTGACGGGCAGAATACCGGCCAGCCTCGGAAATCTAGCCAGAGTTGAACTGTGCGGCTTGGGAGAAAATCAATTGAGCGGAGAGATCCCGGCCAGTTTGGGAAATCTGCCCAGGGTTTCCAACTTGGACTTAAATGACAACCTGCTTACTGGGGGCATCCCGGAAAGTCTTGGCAGACTGTCCACCCTGCGGGGCCTGCAATTTCAACACAATGGGCTGTCTGGCCACATCCCAGATATTTTTGCATCTTTGACTAATCTCAATGGATTGCGATTTAATAACAATCATTTTAGCGGAAGCTTACCGGCCAGCGTGTCCACTTTGTCCAATCTGCAGACCCTTGATTTTTCGGCAAATCAACTCGAAGGCGAAATCCCTCTTCTGAAAAGCCCACTCAACAATGCATCTTTAAGTCCGGATGCTTCCCGATATCCGGTCGGCGCAAACTTCTCCGGCAACTGCTTTGATATCACCACCGGAAGTCAATCGCGTTCGAATCTCGATCTGATGATCTCTCAGGGGAAAACCATTGTTTATCTGCCAAACTGTGAGCATAAATAGCCAGAAACGTAACCGCTCAGTACTGAATGTGACGGGTGGTATCATTTGTATTTGCTTCATCAGCACCTGGTTTACAGTCGCCCAAACCGCGATTGTGGAATCCCAGAATGCCAGAGTTAATGAGGTATTCGTGAAACCGGTGTTGTTGATTGCCAATGATACTGCAGATCCGCCATCCATTAAGGTTAAATTGCTGATGTCACACGTTGCCTGGTGCCAATCCCGGTACCACGAATTACTTTTTGGTATGGACACTTTTTCCATAGCCACAAACAGCCCGTTAATCCTACGTAGCCGGCACGCTGCGGCGACTTTTAAAGCAGCGAAAGATGGTGGCGCTGAATTGGCGCTGATCGAGCTTATGGAGCATGACAAAGTTAATCGGTTTAATTGTCCGTTCATTTATTTGGTATGCTTTACGGGTACAGGGAACTGGCCTGCCGGCGGAGGACGGCCGATCAATGGCGGAGTGAACACTGGAGGAGGCATTGTCATTCTTGCGGCCGAGTCGTTGACAAACTCTCCGAATTTTCAATCAACGCTCCAGCACGAATTGGGACATTCATTTGGGCTGCCCCATGTGGATGTTTATGGCTATTCGATGAAAAACAACGCCTCCATCATGTCCTACAACCCAAATCATCACACGGATGGTTTTATGGCCAGTAAAACTCCTGGCAGGTTTATTTTGGAAGATTATCGGGTGTTAAACATGAATCATCGCGCTTTCCCTCATTTCCATATACCCGAAAGCATGTTCCACCCGAATGGATACAAATTATCGCCGCGACCCATATTTCTTGGCCCGATGAAAATTACCGGGCAACCCGACTACAACGGCCCACAAATCGGATTCTAAAATCGATATGGTGGTTGACTGGTAGAGGGAGGATCAGGTTTTTGTAACCTGTGCTTTGTTCTGTGCTGGGAAATAAGCCTTGAATCGGCTCTATTCCGGTGCTTAAATCGGGATGAAAGTTGTTGGAACAAATCAAGCCGAAGCAAATAATGCACTTTTGGCCTGTACGGGTGCATGTGTGGAGCTTGTGTCTTTATTCTAGATCTGATTTTGACGCACCATTTATATGAAATCATGCCCGCAAAGTGAATTAACGAGCGGTAGTCATTGAATGGAAATCAGGCTTCACAGCGTTTATGATAAAAGACCCGTCAGCATCGGCCAAGCGAGACAAGCCACCACGATATTTGACGGCTACACCGATAAGCCACACGTTTTTGACTGACAACAAGATTCTCTGATCACTATGCGGAAAAGCAAACGAGACGGCTTTACTCTTATTGAATTGCTGGTCGTCATCGCCATCATTGGTATTCTGGCTTCGCTGCTCTTGCCGGCTTTAAGTCGGGCAAAACTCAAAGCGACTCAGATTCCGTGCATCAATAATGTACGGCAGTTGTCTTTGGCCTATGTCATGTATGCTGGCGATTATGGCGACAAAGTATTGCCCATGGATGACTATTCGGGAGGATACCCAATCAATTACATCGGCGGTTTCTGGGGTGGCCCGTATCCCGGACCGATATTTACCGGGACTTCCGCACAGATGACTAGCCAAGCACAAACGCTCATAAAAACCCAAAACCCACTTTATCGCTACGCTTCAAACCCCAATGCTTATGAGTGCCCGGGTGATCGACGCCTGATTCAGGGGTCGTTGGCGAACGGCTGGGCCTATGGGAGTTATTCCAAGACGCAAAATGTCGGCGGCGAAGCGTTCAAATCTTTTTGGGGGGCGGGAGATACCTACCGGACTTTGACCAGTATCAGGGACTCTAGTTTAACTTTTATAATGTGCGAGGACGTGGGCGGCGGGAACCTTGGTTTCAATAAAGGGACATGGACGGCACAATGGGATCTTACAAACCCCGCGGAACCACATGCCCAATCATTCGACTGGCTGGATATGTTTCCAATGAATCACGGCAATGTGAGCACTTTTTCCTTTGCTGACGGCCACGCAGCATCTCATACCTGGACGGATCCTGACATCATTGCGGCGGGGAATGCGACGGCCCAAGGTCAAGATGTCACCCTTACAACTCCGGACGGGCCAGATTACGACTTTGTTTATAGTGGGTATCGCTTTCCCGGCTGGCAACCGTAACTGTGGTAGTTTTCGCTTTATCATGTTGTCCAAATCGACATTCGCCGCTGACGTTGGCCGTTCCGATATCGCGGTTTCTGTTGCGAGTCGGCGGCAACTCAGCTACTTTAGGCAGCATTCGCACCACAACTATGATTGCACTTGAGCTTTATGTGAACGACAAGAAAGTAGCTACAGCGGCTGTCGAGCACGGAGTCATATCAGCCATCATTAATTGGATGCGATTACGGCATGATGGAGGTTCATGGCATTCTGGCGTAAGTATTGCGGGTCTTGACGACACAACATCAGAGCACCTAAAATGGTTTCGGCAGGATTTGGTGGTTGGCGATGAGGTTCGGATTAAGCTTGTTGAGACAGATCAGATTGATACACCTATTGAGCGCGAGCCAAAATGAAAGTATCACGTGCCTCATTCCTAATTCGTTGGAGATAATCGCCGTTGGCGTTTGCAGTTCCGCTATCGCGGTTTACGCCGCGATTCGGCGGTGGCTCAGTTGGCATGGCTAGACGTTTTAACCTTCCAATGAAATCGCTATGTAACTGTTACCGGCAGCCTCAAATTGCGCCAGTACGAATGTCGGATCGAAGGCCTCGTCGTCGACATAGGAGCGTATGGCGATTTTACGATTTATCTTTTCCACGCCCAGCTGCTGCCGTGATACATGTGCCTGTTCAGTCGCCAGTTCCAACCTCTACTGTCGAGATTCACGCTACGATCACGCTGTTTAGCCCACTCGTGCATGACACGTAATTTAATGATTGTTCTCGAATTCCGAAGCTAATGTTGGCTTCCGCGCAATTCCGGCGCTTCCTGAAAGGCCTTATAAGTTTTAAGGCTCAGGTCATCAAACAATTTTTGTTTCAACTTGAGATCGTGTTTCTTCATGGTGTGACCGTTTCCAGCCTTTTCTTGCGCGTTGGCAGTGATTGTTTTTAGGCATATTGTATTTTGGCTAGTTCGATTTTTTACTGTCCATTCAACCACTAGTGTCATGATTTCATTATCCCAGGCCCATGGTGGCACACTGAGATCGCATTTGACTGCCCTCGGTATCAAAATCAGGTCGGCGGACGTCAAGGCTTCCGCTGCCGCTCCGTTTGGCACCATTTCGACCTGCTGAAAAGTCTTGCTGACAACATTGGTGGCGTAATTCGCCAAGGCAGGCCCGAGCGGATGAACGATCGTGGTACCCATGGCTTCAAATTTATACGTATAATTTGTATATTCTTGGCTCAACATTAATGCCGCATGGTGGGGGAAAACTTGGCCGTCCGGCAAAGTGGTCGGCACCACCGCAATGGGCATATTAAATGTGCATCCGCTCGCCAAGGCCAGAATGAGCACAGACATAAGTGTCCGGACCATCATGCGTGTGTTTTTCATTGTTGATAAGGGTTTTTGTTAAATGTCAAAGCGGTATATTTAATTCGGTCTTTTGTTGAGTTCTCGTGTCCGTCAGGTTGACATTGACAATGGTCGCGTGCGTCCAGTCTTCGCCCTTCTTTACCGGTGAGAAGTAAATAAATCCCTCCATACTTTGGCCCGGCGAGAGGGTCTGGTCGTCCATTTCTTTGCTCACGAAATTTCTTTCCACTTCGCTGGCATGTGAAACCATGGATGCCCCTATCATAGCGCCAACGAAGGATCCCCCCACCGCGCCAATCAGAGCCACCGAATCTCCAGCCTTGGAACGTTCGTATGAATTTCCGCTATCAACCGCTCCCCCCGTCGATCCACTCTTGTGCAATGTAAAATCCTTTTTCTCCACCAAAAATGTCTTGTCACTGGTGTGGTTGAACACGCGAACGTGAAGGATCGCAATACAATTGCCAACTGCGTTCATGTCAAAGTATTCTTCCGTCCTTTGCTTTTCGACAAATGGATCCACGGCAACTTCCAGTCCTGACATCTGCACAATGCGTTCACTGTTGGAAGGCGAGGGCGGTTGATAATCCGAAATCCGTTCGGTGGCGCATCCGGTGATGATCAAGAGCATTACCCCACACCCAATTATGAGAAATGACTTCATGGAAGTTTCTGCTTTTTTATCATCGCCAAAAGCAAATGCAAGCACAAAATATCCTATTGCCATACAATTCGCACGGCAGGGACGATAGCGCGGCAACCATCACCGCTTAATTCTACACCTGCGCGGGTGTGGAGTTTATTTGCGGAGCGATTTTGTAATCTGGGCGAGGCTGGGAAAGGGGTTAAGATGCTTCAGTCTAGTCTAGCGTAAAGTTCCGCCCGCGTTGAATATTTACACTGTTTTGTCTTCTCGCTACATATTTGGGCCGGGGAATGAGTGTGTGAATACGGACAATTGTTACAGTTTTGACATATTTTCTAATCAAGCGCTTTTTTTGTTGTGGTTCAGGCTGGAGAGTCGTACAAACATGCCCGAATCTAACACCTGCCGTCTTCACGAGGCAACCCGAATCCTGAATTCAAAATGAATATGCATAGTAAGAATCTGCCCCCCGTTGCCGCATTGATCATCGCTCTCGTCTTGAGCCCGTTCTTCTCGGCAATGGCGCAGGTTCAATGGGCCAACCGCATTGCCAGCACCACGAGTTGGCCGGATGGCATACCTAATTTCGGTCTGGCGCTAGACACCAACGACAATTGTTATGTGACTGGGTTTTTTGATGACACGAACAGTTTTGGCGGTATTACCCTCACGAATCAAAGTGTCGGTGGAAATGATATATTTGTAGCTAAATACAATTCTACCGGTGCACTCCAATGGGTGCAACAGGCTGGTGGCACCGCCATCAATACCGGACGCGCGATTGGTGTGGATACCAATGGGAACGTTTATGTGACGGGAGGTTACGGAGGTTCAGCTAGTTTTGGCGGCATCGGCTTGCCCACAACCTCGGGGGAAGAATTCTACCTAGCCAAGTATAACAATGCGGGAGCGGTTCAGTGGGTTCAAGCGTGTACTAACGGAAGTTCCAGTGTTGACGGTCTGGGTATGGCGGTGGATGGTGCTGGGAATTGCTATGCGTTGGTGTCTGTGGATTATTTGGGGGGATTGGCAACACTCATTACCTTTGGCTCCCAAACCGTTAATATCCCCGCAAACAATGGAAGCCCAGTCATGATTCTGGTAAAATATAACAACACTGGAATAGCTCAGTGGGCGCAGTTGATGGGAGGATCAAATGAAGTCTATGCCACAAAAGTTGCAGTGGATATTTCTGGAAATGTATATGTGCGAGGCACGTTCTATCAAAATCTAACGATTGGAACCAGCAATCTGGTGGTCAGTGCCGGCTCGTCCGAAAATATGTTCATTGCCAAGTTCAATGATATTGGAAGCCTGACTTGGGTGCAGCAACCACAGGGTGGGAACGTCGGCGAGGGTGGAGTGACAGTGGATCCAGCCGGGAACGTTTATGTATCAGGATATTTTGACACTAACTTGTCATTTGGCAACGGCATCAGCTTGACGAACATGGCAGATAGCAGTTCTCTTTTCGGCGATGCCTTTCTTGCCAAATACAATAGCGCTGGTTCCATAAAATGGGCTCAGCCGGCTGGCGGCACGAACGGTGGTTTTTATTGGGATTTGTCCTTGGACGCGCAGACCAATATATATGCAAGCGGGTTTTTGGGGTATAATGCCGCCGTTGCAAAATACAGCCCCGCAGGAACATTACAATGGATGTTTACCGCTAGTGGCACCCCGGCAAGTCCGGTTGCTTCAGGCTTGGTAAAATGTGTGGTCGATTCCGGTGGCAATTGCTTTCTAGCTGGATTTTATCAGGGAACGAATACTTTTGGGGCAAATCTTCTGATTCCGCAGGAAACCGAGAACTTCTTCATCGCCGAGAAAACTTTCGCTCCTATTCTTATAACCACCAACGCCGCTATATCATGCCAGGCGGGCGTGTTCACCACGTTCAGCGGTTCAAACTATTTGGCCGGCATTCAGGGAGATGGCACAACCAGCAATAAAATTACGGCGCAATTGTTTTCAACCAATGGGATGTTGACCGGTCCGCGCATTGCTGTTGGCAGAACGGGGGGAATTCCTTATGTTGCAAATGGAAACACAAACTTTCTGGTGGTCTGGCCGGATAACGCGCTGGTGGCGGGGGGCGGGCATGATCAGGTTTACGGTCAGTTTATAAGCCGGTCGGGCACACTGGTGGGCAGTGCCTTTACCTTTGGCCCATCGAGCGAAGAACAGGATATGCAGGGCGGTTCCGGAAACCTACTGGCCTTCGATGGTAATAATTTTTTGACGGTCTGGGATACGGGCGCATTCCACAACGCCACCAACGGCAATGTTCATGCAGCATTATTCAATCAGAGTGGATCAATTATCGGTTCAATTATTTTCATCACCAGCGGGGCAAATACGAATCTGACGCCGGTTGTGACATTTGGAAAAACTAATTATCTGGTGGCTTGGAATGATGTGTCAACGGGCAACATTGACGGGAAGATTATTTCTACGAACGGCACACAAGGCAGTGCATTTGTAATCAATCAAACAACGACTCCAAGTTACAATCCCTGCTGCATCGGTTTTGACGGCACGAACTTTTTGGTGGTTTGGAACAAAGACATCACAGGAAACCAGGTTTGGAATTTATACGGACGGCTGGTTTCGCCGACGGGAAGTCCACTGGGAAACGAGGTGGCGATGGTCACCGATACGAATAATCCGGTTTATCCTTCGATTGCCTTTAATGGCACAAATTATTTAATGTCGTGGTTTGCGAAAACCAGTTCTCAAATTCAATTCCAGTTTTTTAACCAAGCCGCCATTCCGGTTGGCGTTGAGTTTAATTTATTTTCGCCACAGGGGACCAATTCACCGTTATTTGCCGGTGTTTTGTCTGCTGGCAACCAGTTTGAAACAACTGCTGTGATTGGCGGGATCAGCGCTTTAACCTCCGAAGGATTCGCCTACAGCAGCGGCACCACAACTTGGGGCACTTTTCAAAACACGACTCCGCCGCTATTGCCGCCACCACCTTTGGTAGTGACAACTACTTCATTACCGAACGCCACGAATGGGGTAGCTTACAGTCAGACTCTGGAGGCTTCGGGTGGAAACTCTCCTTATACGTGGACAAACATTTTAGGATCTCTACCGACTGGGTTAACCTTGGGAAACAACGGGTTGATTTCTGGTACACCGACTACCAATGGAACTTTCATTTTCACCGTGAAAGTAACCGCTGCTGCCATCTTCACAGCGACGGAGGCATTGTCGTTGACAGTGGGTAGCGTGCCGGTTGTAAATCTTCAGCCAACAAACAGTTCGGTTTCAGTCACGGTTGGAAGCAATATAAGTTTTACGGTGTCTGTAATGGGAACTGGTCCTTTCACTTACCAATGGCAAATTAACGGAAATAACTTCCCAAATAACGGGATTATAACTACTTTGGCAGGCAATGGGACGGGAGGCTACTACGGCGACGGAGGTGCTGCAACCAATGCAGAACTGTTTAACCCAGACCGCGTTTCTGTGGACTCAAGCGGAAACGATTTTATTGCAGATTTATTAAACAACCGCATTCGCGAAGTGAGAGCCGATGGAATAATTACTACAGCGGCAGGTAATGGGACAGGAGGCTACTCTGGCGACGGAGGTGCGGCAACCAATGCGGAATTAAATTGGCCGGGTGGCGTGACTGTGGACAGCACTGGGAACCTATATATTGCGGAGATAAATAATAACACAATTCGCAAAGTTCTAACAAATGGTATTATATTTACGCTTGCCGGTAACGGAATACCAGGCTACTCCGGTGACGCTGGTGCGGCAACCAATGCGGAATTGAACCAACCTTATGACGTGGCATTAGACGCAAGCGGAAACATTTATATTGCCGATAATATCAACAATGTGATTCGCAGGGTTGGCACCAATGGAATAATCACTACAGTTGCAGGTAGCGGGACAAGCGGCTTCTCCGGTGACGGGGGGGCGGCAACCAATGCAGAACTGAATAGCCCTACCGGGGTCACAATTGACCAAAAGGGAAACCTGATCATTGCAGATTTTCAAAATAATGTTGTTCGCAGAGTCGGTACCAATGGGGTAATCACTACAGTAGCGGGTAATGGGACAGGAGGCTACTCCGGCGACGGGGGTGCGGCAACCAATGCGGAATTAAATTGGCCGGGTGGCGTGACTGTGGACGGCACGGGTAACCTGTATATTGCGGATTTTCAAAACAACGCAATTCGCAAAGTTGGGACTGATGGAATAATCACTACGGTGGCAGGCAACGGGATGCAAGGCTACACTGGTGACGGGGACGAAGCCACCAATTCCGAATTGTATAATCCTACTGGAGTAACGCTTGACCCAAGAGGAAACTTGATCATTTCTGATTACAATAACAATGTAATTCGTCAAGTAGCCATTTCAGGCCCGACTCTGTTTCTAAGTAATCTGAGCTTGGTAAATTCTGGGGCGTATGACGTGGTGGTAACGAGTCCGTATGGATGTGTCACCAGCAGCGTGGTCAATTTAACAGTAACGTATTCTATTCTCCCCGTTATTTTATCATCACCACAAATAGCCGTAAGTAAAACGATTTTCACCTTTCTTCTTTCCGGTCCTGCCGGCAGCAATTATTTGTTGCAAGCATCTACCAACCTGTCGAATTGGATTCCGGTCAGCACTTCAAGCATCCCCGTCAGTGGCTCCATCAACATTAGCAACGCCATTAGCGGTTCCAAACAAGGGTTTTATCGGGTTCACTTGCAATAATCAATCGGTCAAAATGGTCCTTAGCAAACCGATATGTTGACGCATGCAAAAACCGCATTCGTTTATGGCGCGAAACTTGATAGGCTATACCCTTCCTTATATCATGCCCAACCTTTACTCGGCCACCACTTCAATTTGGACTGGACTGAAGCATTTTGACACCCTTCCAGCCTCTCCCACCCCCACTATGCAGATCATTTCGCAAAGCTACATTAAACTGTTCTCTAACCAAAGGCACCATCACAGCCCTAAAATCTGATCGTTTGATATCGGGCAGGTTTTTCTCCTTCAACAAGCCTCTAAAAACAGCCAGAGCTTCATTCAGGGTCAAAATCTGGCCCGGTTCATTCGTCAACACCTCATCCACAAATCTCCTAGCCACCCTTTCTACCAACTCAAGCCCTCGGATTCTTTGATTAGGACTAGTGGCTGAGAAGAATGATTGATCCGCAGCTAGAATAGACTTGGCACGCTGAATTAAAAGTTTTGCCGTTTTGTCCTGTCTAAACTCATGGACTAGATTCAGTTTATGGACTTGACCAGGCATTTCTTCGGCACATTTCATCATCAAGGCCCTGAACTGAGTCATCAACTTTTCAGGCTGTGTAGGTTTAAAGATTTGGTCTGAGTCTTGAAAATACCACTGCATCTCTGGCTCAAAATAGATGACGTGATGATTGAGGTCTTTTCTACCACCTAAACATGAAGCAAAAAAGTCGTGGTTGATGGTGATGGGCAGGACTTGACTAGAAAACTGGTCAATCTGTTCAACCAACTCTAGAAATGGTGAGCCGTGGTTTTCATACGCTTCAGGATAGAGTTTAACGAACCATTGATTAGGTGTGGTGGGAGTGGATGGTTGATGATTGAACTGGTCGAACTCGTTTAGCTCGTACAACCTCAATTCGGATCTGATCAGTGCAAGTTCTGGTACCATACTAAAAGTTCCTCATCTGAAGGGATTTTGGGTTCGAGACATCCCTCACTTCTTAAAAAGTTCAGCAACCACTCAGAATAGGCATATTTTACTTGAGCTGACTTGATCTGGTCGAGTCTCTGCTTAAACTGGTTCGGTTCGGTGTTCATAGTGGGTTGGGGCTGATGCTCGAAACCTAGAGTTACGGATTTATCTCTATGTTTGGGTCGTTTACTCTATGTTTGCTTCAGTTTCTCTAGTCTTGCTTGAGGGTATGGTCTGGCTCGTCTCAATCTCAACCAGCTCGCCTACTGTTTGGACAGGCTTTTCAGGTCTAGACTGTGCCCGACCCTTTTTCTTTGGCTTCCCCTCATCCAGTCCACCCCACCTCAACACCTCACCCTCAGCCTTTAGTCTAGCCAAGAATTCACGACCTTTTAGTGGCAAATCCCTGTCCGAAATATAAATCTCATCCGACCTGTCTCTTTTAGCTCGCTTCTTCCGCTTAAAACCAGTCATTTCCTCAATCTCCTTTCTACTATATCCCATAATGCTGAGTGACTGGTCTCTTTGAAGTCCTAAAAATGTGTCGGGACTGGTTTTTACCTGCAACAATCTAAAGAGTGGCAAGCGTTTCTGACATTCGAGCATGAGTTGATTAGTTTGGTCGAGAGTCATTCTAGGCTCGATTTGGGTTGGTTGGTGTGGTTCGATGTTTTGCATAGTGGTTTGGTTTGACTTGTTCATAGTCTGTTTCTTAGACAATTTGGCTATCCTTAAGATTGGTCTGCTATCCTTATGTTTGAGGTTTGTAATCGTAGTCTTCGGTCTGCGGAAACAGCTCTAGTCTGCATTGGTGGATCAGTTCTCGGGTCATCTTTTCACTTCTCAAACCCGCTACCTTTCTAGCCAATTCAATCCTCTGTCGTTTCGTTAATCCATAGTATTCTCGGATCTGGTCTGGGCTGGTTGGAAATGCTAGGCTTGGGAGATTGTCTTTTAAATCTTCAATCACGGCTCTTACGTTGACCATTTCTGTGATTTGCTCTTGGTCCAATCCCCATCTAGTCTCGACATACGCTTTAAATGATGGGTAGAGGGGGAAATAAAGTCCGTGCTGCTCGATCTGCTCCATCAAACTGCCGATTTCTATGGAAGACTGGAAAAGAGCTGCGAGTTTCTGTTCGATTGAGACTAGACTGAGTTCTTGGTTAAAGGGATGTGGTCTGGTGTTTAACATATAAATCTTTCTTTAGTATATACTTGGCTGGTCTGGGGTTGTGTTGTTTAGTTGCTGGACTGGGCTGGTTTGGGCGGAACTCTATACTGCCCAGGAATTGAGCAGAAACAGGGCTAGAAACGGTTTTGATTGACCTGAACTGTCTTGATGCGGATTGAGACCGGACAAGCTCAGAAGCCCCTTTAACGCTAATTGTGGGTCGAATATATAATAACTTGGTTTTATTCATAGTATTTCAGTGCTGGATTGTATGATAACGGGTGATCTGGTCCTGGAATTGGTAGGAGATGACGGTTTTGGCCTGTCCCTCCACCTCAAATGTGTCGCAGGTCAGTCTCGAACAATTATACGGATCGACGTGTTTTCTAATAAATGAGGAGATTTCCTTCCCTATTCTAGGTACAGAATCCCTAGTCTTGCATTTGTGGGACTTGTTGTAGTAGTGGACATCGAACGACTTGACCACATCCAAATACGCCTGCTCATCCAAATACAGTTGATTTCGGTCGTAATTCTGATGGACTAGCTTGATGAAACTGACAAGGAAGCTGTTTTCTCCCCACTGATTGAAGTCGGCCTGCATTTCCTGGTTTGAGTGGTGGTTGGTCTTGAGCTGTTTATAGTGCTGTTTCAATCGCTTAATAATGTTTCCAGTGCTACCCAAATACGTCATCCTAGTCTTGCTGCACTGGATCTGATAAATGCCTCCCCTATTCGACCAGCCTTTGATTAGGGTGGTCAGGGGTTGGGCAGTCTCGTTAGAATTGTTCATAATCTCATTCTTAAGGATAATCTCGTTAGTCTAAGAAGTGGCAGTTACTCTAAGATTGGGTCTGTGCTATATCTGGACACTTCATCCCAGCCATCCCCCCGACCTTGATTCCACCCCGCGCATCCATTCTTGATCTTTGACGGTGAAAAATGTCTAAACTTTAAAAATGATGGGATTAACTGATTTAGGCAGTTCGGTTGTTCCACCCACCTATAGGAAAAATAGGTGGGGGGATTAACCGACCTCGACAGTTGTTCCCAGTTAAAAACCCTGGGAAAAACCTTGGGTGTAACTATGGGATTAACCGTCATAACTCTTTCTTTGCCTCATTGTTTGGAAGTGAGAAGTGGCCTTGGCTATTTTGAATGCAGGTTTCAAATGTAAGATTAGCTGGCAAAACTAGAGATGTGCGGGAGAGCAGAATCTTAGGTCGTGCATTATTTCTAGGCACTTTACACTCGAACAGCCTCCCATTCTCAATCAATTCAGCGATCAGCCCAGGACAACGATGCTTTCCAATCCCGTTTCGTTGAGCAGTTTTAATCAGATCGTCCTTTGCTATCAGACCAGTAGCCGGCACGTGTTTTAGCACATCCTCAGCCCTTTTCCCGTTATTCGCCCTCAATTCCTCAGCATCAGCAATCGCCATCTCGACCCAGCAAATCGTGTCTGGACGTTTGCTATGACCGATGTAGCGCTTCATCGTCAAACTCTCACCATCCGCCGTCCTCCACTTCAATCTAGCCCCCCGTTTAGCGGCAATGAGTTCGTATAGATTGTCCACATCCGTCTTGTTGAGCGCGATGATGGCCCGGCTCCAGTTCGCCCATTCAGCAGATCCGGCACCGAGGTAAGCGTATTCTGTAGGTTGCTTGTCCGGGTCTCGGCTAATTTTGTTGGTGTGGTGGATGATGACTACGCCGCAATCATACTTGGTTATTAGAGGTGCTAGACAATTGCGCAGAAACGAGCCCACGTCCTTTGCACTGTTATTGTCGCTACCGATATAAGCTAGTGCAGGGTCGATCCAAAGAAGATCCGGTCTCACAGTTTCTAGCAGAGGTTCGATCACAGTTTTACAGAGAATGGGGCCGGTTTTGCTGCTTTCCTGGGTTACGAAGATGTTTTTGCAAGCTTTCGCCTGTTCCTCCTCACTCAGATTCAGGCCGTTGAACACACCAGTCTTCATCTCGGCCAAGTCGCCATCATCGTTTTCGGCCTGGATTAACAGAGATTTGAGGGGTCTGGCCGGTTCTAGGCTAAACACGGACTGCCCCAAACTCCATTTAATCATCAATTGCATAGCTAGACTTGATTTGCCGTGTCCTGTCGGGCCAACTAGTAGCAGACCACCTCGCCTACACAAATAGCGGTGTTTCAGCAGTTCAGCCGGGTCGTTTCCCATCAGCTTCACAAACTCGTCTAAAGTTCTGGCGAAGGGAACTGAATCGTCCAGCATTGAGTCCTGGTCTGGGGAGGTTGCGGTTCTGGTCGACTTTTCTTGCTCTAAAAGGACGCGTATATTGTTCGCTGCTCGGGTCGGTAGTTGTTTGAGAATCTTCATATCGATTATTCTTTGGGTGTAATTGTTAGAGTTATTTGTTTATCCTTAAGATTGGCCGAATTATCCTAAGTATTCAGTTAATCCTAAAACCCACATCAGTCCTTCCCGACTACCTCAAAATAATCCACAACTACCAGAGGTTTTTCATAATCGTCGCCTAGAAAGTGGCTGAGCGTAATAACCCCTTTCAAACCGACCAATATCTTTTCAAGGTCGATGCTTTTGGTTGAGTTCTTCTTGAAAAAGTCAGCACCCAATACCGGAGTCAAGAAGTTGCGGAGATCAGAACCGGGCTTAAAAGAGAGCAAGAAGTTCCTGCCAGCCCTACAATCCAGGTCTTCCAGTTCAGGGATTTGGGCTTGGAATGTGAGGCGAATCCAATCCTGCCTCCCCCTCGCCGATTGTTTGTTGAACGGTTTGATGCCTGTGATTTGAGCGGTGTAGGTGCCTTCTGGAAGATCGAAAGTGACCTCCCTGTCCAATGTAATATTTACCATATAGTTGTCCTTGTTTAGG
>Ga0302280_1001752_pt1 | contig 17499 bp, 9 predicted proteins | sample III_Fen_E1_1_FD_198771 | JGI IMG/M metagenome (GOLD analysis project Ga0302280, IMG submission 198771) | Peat permafrost microbial communities from Stordalen Mire near Abisko, Sweden - III_Fen_E1_1 | ecosystem: Environmental > Terrestrial > Soil > Wetlands > Permafrost | place: Sweden: Abisko... | reverse complement strand
CCCAGTGCTAAAGCCTCGTTGCCTCCGTAGCGCTTCATCAAATCACGCATGTAGGCTGTGCCACCACGCAAGTTCCCTAATGCGTCATGCGGGTCGACGCCATACTGCTTGGCCGTGTCCGGCATGAGCTGCATGTAGCCAACAGCGCCCTTCGAACTAGTGGCGGCCATGCCGAGTGAGCCAGACTCTGACCTCGCCAACGCCGATAGCAACTCCGGGCTAACAGTGCCACCCGTGGCACCGGACAGATTTCGCCATGACTGCTCAGTGATTCCTGGTACGCTGGTCATATGTAGCGTACCTGTAAGGTCGGATTGATCTAGTGCATAGTGTCTGTACAGATCGAACACCCCACCGACGACCGCGCCTGCGCCGCCTCCGATGGCTGTACCAGCCGCGCCGCCTGCGAGTATACCAACGCTTATACCTACAGGACCGCCAGCTATACCCGCTACACCGCCGATGATGGAGCCAAGCAGTCCGCCCACTGTACCACCAATAAGAGTGCCCGTAAGCAGCCCGGTAATCTTCACTAAAAAGTCTGTGACCTTGGTCAAGAAGTCGACAACCACAGATATAGAATGCGCAAACTTATCGAATGTAGCCACACCCTGCAGCGCCTTATCACCCGATAGCATGCCAACCACATTATCAAACAGAGTAGCAAAATCTTGAAAGACGTGACCTACGTCTTTCATGATAGTAACAATATCCTTCCAAATAGGTTTGAAGTACTTGACAATAGTGGCGGAGATCTGCGGCATGTTTTTTATGATCCAATCATTGACCTGCCGCAACTTCTTCAGCAGATCATCAGGACCCATGCCTAGCGCACGCATGAAGTCGGTTACCACATGCATACCAAGATACTTTACCTCTACCTCCATACGCGTGAACTCAAACCGCACATCACGAATCTTACGCATCTGAGTGTCAAAGTCCATGTCAGTGGCCATGGCTTTCTGGTCTGCAATAAGCTGTTTGGACCTTTCACGCAGCTCTGGGTCCCACATCAGATTCTCCATGGGCTGCCCTAGAGCGTCCATGGTAACCTTCAGGCTGCGCGCTGCATCCTTAGACATGTACATGTGCAACGCGAAGAGTCTGTACTCCTGATCAGCCATGCCGACTTTATCAGCCAGTCCCACAGCAGCACTACCGATGGCTGCAAAACCGCTAACAAGCTCTGCCGAAGTTTTTAGCATTGCCCTAGCCATTGACTGCATGTTAGAGTCAACAGCTTGACGTGCCTCGTGCAGTGCATTGTGAAAGTGCGAAAAGCCAGCAGCATCAACTGAAGTTCCAAGTTTGATGAGATACTCGTCTAGAACATTCATTGTGCCGCCTGCCCCTCTCGCCATGCACGATAGCGTCGCTCATTTTCAGCCTTCACGTCTAAGAACTCTAGCACATCTAGCAAGTCGCGTATGGTGTAAGTTCCATCGCTGATCTCGTGCTGGCGCCAAAGTCCTGCGGCAACTGGAGTCCACACTAGTGCATCTAGGGTGGGAAATGGCACGGGGTCCCAACTTACGTCTTCTTGGGAGCCGTGCTTTAGGCCAAAAAATCTGCGAGGTTGACTACCAAGACCTCCACCATCAGTCTGGTAACCATGAACGGATTTTTCTCCAGATCCTTGGCGGCCCATCGTCCATCGTCAGACACAATAGGAATGTAGCCTAGTGTAGGCTCCTCGCGCGACACTACGCGCAGGCAGTTCTTCTGTAAGAACTCAAAGTCATCAAAGCCTAGGAACATGAAGGCTACGCCGCACATGGCGCGTAGCCGCTCAGCGCTGCTAGGCTTCAGAGCATCGGACGTAGGTTCCTCCGCGACAGTGTCTTTTTGTCCCTCGCTAGCTTTGTACACCGCCGCCATGAGGCGCTGCCAAATGTAGCTCCCCACGGCGGGCGTCATACGTCTTACTTGGTAGTTGACATTATCGACAGGCACTATGACTGTATCTTCGTGCATTGAAGTGTCCTCCTTGCAGGACAGTATTACTGGTTCACAACATTAGCAGCCATGAGGCGCCACGTAACTTTCTGGCCGCTTGCTTGATATGGCTTGTCAGGAATTTTGCCGAAACTAACACCAGACAACACGTGGCTCGTGCCATCAGTCAACATTCGAAAACTGATGGTGGTAGCTGCCCAGCCACTAACGTCATCATTGTTGGCTGCCGTAATGGCTTGGTTGTACAGACTCAGCAACGCAGAATGCAGCACAGATGACTCTTGCACCTCGATAGCGCAATCGCCGTTGTCGCCGGCAAGATAGGATACCATCACCGTGCCGTCTGACGCAACATCATGCGCAGTCCTTTCAGTAGTCATGGTGACTGTCATTTGGCCGAAGCCTACGTTGCCGCCGGTAAGTGGGATGCTGACACCAAAGGCCGAATTAGTCAGCACGCCCACAAGAGACTTGAATGAATATGTATTGCCCAGCCCCATCGTCGTTCTCCTTTACAGTTGAGTGTAGACGCCGATGAGCAGACTTTGGACCGCTCCGGCTGTTGTGACAGCACAATAAATAGGCATTGCCTTACCAGCCGCGCGATCACCTGCTGACTGTTGTGCGTAAGGAGCAGCCTGGTTCAAGTAGCCGGATGGAAGAGCTTGCCCAGTCGCTAAGTTCAACACTGGAGAGCCGGTCCACACAGCACCAGACAAGAAGCCGATGCTTGCCATAGTGTCGCAGGCCGAGTTAGCCGCCTGAATCAGCAAGTGCTCACCCGCATTAGTCTGTCGTACGGCCACGTTGCTCTGCAGCACATTCAGCTCGTTAATCTGCAAGTTGGCTACCAGCATGGCTAAGTTCAGCCACAGATAGCTGGGTGCGCCGTTGGACATGAAGCCAGGCTCGTACAGCTGGTAGGGCGCAAAGTTGCAGTAAGCGTTGAAGCCTGCTGCAATAATGTTGTTGTACTGCGTCTGGCTGAGCGGCTCAGGCGCGATACCGGCCAGTTGCTTGTGCGCGATGGTGAAGAAGCTGTTAGCCAGCCCAGTATTCAGGCCCATCTCAACGCCCATGGCAGCCGCAGCTGCGTAGATGTTGTTGGGATACAGGCCGCTTTGCGTGGTGGCGTATGTGCCAATCACACGGAGCTTCAGCGTCTGCAGCTCTAGAGCCAGATTTCCCGCCGTTCCGGCCGGAATCGTAGCCGTGCTTGACCAAGGGTAGTAGCGCGTGGTAGCCCACAACGGATCAGCCCAGGTGCTGATGGCCAGGTTGTCGGCATCTGTTGGGCCACAGACCATCAGCCCATACCATGTCGAGTTGGCCGCGCGGCACGCCTCAGAGGCCTGCAAGAGAGTCTCGCCGACCGCCGTGATGTGAACGGTCAACCCAGCGCCAACAGAGGGCGCTATGGCCGTCGTAGTGGCTACTTCGACCGAGTAACCGGTGCCCTGAACGGAGATGCCGATAGAACTAGGTACTCCGCCAGTCGCGGCGAGAATGGTGCCCACGCCGTAGCTACCGCCTGAAGCGACAACGCTGAATGTGTCGCCTACAGCCCAACCCGTGCCAGCTACGTTGATTGTGATGGTCTGTAGCGCAGTAAGGTCCTGACACCCGACCCATGTATACGAAGGCGGCGGCGTCTGGCTGAATTGTATCTGAGCGGCGATGTATTCAGGGCTGCTAAGCGTGAATCCATCAGCCAGCATACCATTCAAAGCTGCCGTAGAACCTGCGCCATACTGGCGTAGCCGTGGATTGGCGCCGTAAGATGGAATTACCGTGCTAGGCCCTACAATCAATCCTTGGTTAAAGCTGTTGGCCGTCACGGCCGATGGTGCCACCGTAACGGAAATGTCCACGATGTCACTTAGGGACAGAGGAGGCACATTGGCCATGATATTCGTTCTCCTTAGGATACTGTGAAGTCCACGACCTGACCGAGGTCATCGGCATTGACTTTGATTTCCACACTCTTTACCACACTGTCCTGAATAGTCTCAGTAACGGCCTCGTACAGGTCGATGTAAAAGTCGCTACGTGGCCACCACTGTGCGTTCCAAGTTTCAGGGATATAGGTGGGGTTGGGCGGATCATTAAGAGGATATAGCCCGGTTACTGACAGTAAATCATTGAACCAATCTAGAAATGTAGCACTATGAATCTGACGCGCACGATCTACGCAATTAGGTCCGTACAGCGTCCAAGCAATGTGCCATCCGCGTGTATATGTCCAGGTCTCAGTTACGGGGCCGGTACCGCTAAATACTTGATCGCGCACCTTGCTGTATGCTTCATCTTTAGTGCTACATGCCAGGAAGCACCCAGCGATAGATGGTAGCGGCGTAAATGGCTGCCCCTCTTGTGGCCAGTCAATCTTCACTTGACTGAAGTCAGGAGGCACAATTCCGAGTGCGCCGCATGTCACGTTCTGCATGAGAATCTGCATAGCAGACTGTGTAATGGCTGTAGACGTCAGACTCTGCCCATTGGGGTAAGTAACTGTGGTCATATCAGGCCGCCGCCATTCTTGTTCCAAGAGCCTTCCAGTAGCCACATCCAACGTCATGATACACTTGTAGAACTCTGAACTGAGTATCTTCATACACTAGAAGGTCACTGGCTGCGGCTTGCACATTAGCCGTGATATTCCACTGCGCCCACAACTTCGCGCCCGATGCAGTCGGACTTACAAGTGCAATGGTCAGACCGTTCAACACGTAATCAGTTCTCGGCGTTAGCCGCAGACCGTTTAGGTATAGGTCTACCACACCGCCTGAAGGCACAGTAGGCAGTGAGTAAACTGTACCAGGAACATCACCCGCAGGAACTGCACCTTGTACAGATGGTACTGCTGCTGTACCACGTGTAGTGTAGATAGGCTGCGTGCTCCAGAACGCACTGATGCTGCCTACACGGTCAGCTTCAGGTAGCATCTGTATTTCGTGATTGCTGGCCTGCTGCACCGGGCCAAAGCACTGTATAGTCGTAGTGATGCTTTGAAAACCACCGGCTATATAAGAGCCCGTAGACCGCAGTATCTGGTATGGCTGGGGGGCCGTCATGTCTGGGTCGGTAATGACTTCTTGTACTGAGATCATAGGCACCTCTTGAGTGGATCAGCGTGCTTCTTAGTGGTCTGCCGGAGTACACACGATTCTTCGAGTGCCTATTCACTGTATGATTGTTGCCCCGCTTGAAATCGTCGTTCCACTCCTGACCAACCAGCCTGAAACAGCCCCCGTGCTGAACTCGTAGGCCCCGGCGTCCCAAGCCGTGCTTACTGGCCGTGCAACTGCAAACTGCGCCGGGCACCTCATAGTGTGTGCTGTGGTGTTGTAAGCGCATCCGTCCGTAGTCCCGTACTTGCAGGCGTTGGCTGCGTCCGTACCAATGGCGGGTTCAGACGTGTATCCTGCCAGAGCAGTACAGTAGGCTTGATGGTTAGCACCTGCGGACACAGTGGAGGTGCTTCCCGTCGTTGGGGAGCATGGAGTCGTGCTCTCATTGGAACACGTGTACCCTGTTCCACCTGTTCCTCCGGTCATGAGGTATCCTTGGCTGACCGCCGTCACATCGGTCTGCGCCACATTGCTAGCGCTCGCACCTCCTGTGCAGGCCGTACTTCCGGTGTCGAATGGTGTGGCAATCAGGTGCTCATTTAGTACTGTCAGGTACTGCCCACCATGACTGACGGTTGAGATGTAACAAGGCTGCGATCCGCCGACGATGGTGTTGTTGAACATGAATTGACCGCCAGTATTTGAACAACTATAGCCGGTCGGACCCGCATAGTCCCAGTTTTGCCCTGCGCCTGCAGTTAAATCATATTGAAGGTTATTGAACCAGTACTCAGGCACTCCTTCCGGGCAAAACCACAATCTAGGATTACCGGTAGAGAATCCAGCGTCGTCGTGCCTAACAATATTGTTGTAAAAAACATTCGGGGTATTCTGTGGCTGATTTGTGGCTGTTCCTGGATTGTCGTCGTTGCACTCCAAAGTGTTGCCGTGTGTAGGAACAGACGGGTTGAAAAAGTGCTCGAAAATATTGTCGTGAATATCGTGGCAAAACTGCCCTACGCCTTGCGTCACATAACGAATGATTGAATCCTTGAAATGATAAAAGGATGGAAAAGTCCCCCACCCCGCGACTCCAGGTAGCGAATCACTTCCGTCTACGACAATCGAGAATATGTTCTGCAATCCGCCATTTCCGCCACCAATCACAGTAACTGGAATAGTGTTGTTCCCAGTTCCCGCCGTGGATGTTGCCGTCCATCCGTGGATATATAGGTTGGTTTCAAATACCGTGCCAAAGCCACTTATTCCTGTACCCAGATACGCAACATAAGTTCCAGTGGTGCCACTTGTCGGACTTGAAGCATTTACGCACAAGCCTGTAAGTTCGAAATTGTCAAAATACACATTTCTCGCCAAGCTAACTAATGTGTTGGTTACATCGGGTGGCGTGTTTGGGACCTGATACGTGCAACTTGCCACGTTTGAGGTTGATGTGGAGTTGTCTCCAGTGAAGATTGGCCGCGCCCAAGAACCTCCCGTATACCACGCCTGATCCACGCCATAGTAGATACACCCGGTGGTGACAAGCGGTGAACCCACACACGTCGTATCGTTTCCCGAACTAAAAAGAAGTGTGTGGAGATCAAGCGTTCCGCCAGTATAAGGCGCAGCCGATGAGTTGCCGAAGTGCCATGTATCGCCCCCACGAAAGACCACACCGTTTCCAGCCGTCAATGTCGTGCTGGTGCACATGTTGGAGCAGTTCGGCATTCCAGGAGCGTGAAGCCACGGCGTTGATTCGCTGGTTCCGTTGTTTGTGTCCGCCCCGGCTGCCGAGACGAAGTAACAGTGGGTTCCTGTTGCCGGAAGGCCCGATGGACACGCCCCCTGACCGTAAGCCAGCGGTATCATGAGCAGACATGTGAATATGGCAAGTATTCGATTCATACGCCTCACTTAAATGTTGCGGTAGTTGTCGATATTTGCGGCGATCCCCCATATGCGGTTCCGGTTCCAGCAAACGTCCCCGTGGAAGAAGAAGTTTGCATTGCCACGCCAATTTGAATAGGTGATATCCCCGATCCGATGCTTGATCCGAGCAAAGTCCACGGACCTGGCGTCGTGAAGAAATTCGCGTTGCTTGCACTGGCAATATTGTCGTTGAACAAGAAGGAAAGAACTAGCTCCGTAGCCTGCGTGGTCGAGGCCGTCGCGCATCCGGTAAATGAAGCGGTCGTCAGGACTGCGGTATCGTAGCAGTTTTTATCCAAGGACCCCGAAGCTAGGTTGCCTTGAAACACGATCACGTGGCATACGTCCTTGTTAAGCGCGGCAAAGTTGCATGTAACTTGATTGGCTCCTGCTGTGGGTCTGTCGATGTAGTAAGCGGACTCGTAGTAGGTTGCAGATCCTCCAGTTACTGTTGCCCCCGATCCGATCTGAGTGAAGGTGTCGGATGCACTGTCGGTAGGCGTCGATACCGTAGATGTGGACTCTTCGAAAACTACTATCGATTGACCAGCCACGACGGGCGGCATGGCGATCGCGCAGGCCGCGGTGGAGGAATCACAGGTTCCATGCACATAGGCTACAAGAGGATACTGGACCGAGGTTTGGTAGGTAACATCAATATAGGATGCCGGGCATCCATCACCTGGATCATATCCCGTAGAAGAGATATTCGCCGTGCCCGGAAAACTGGCATTACTGGTGAAACTTCCAAGAGTCTGGTACCATGTTCCTCCAGAACCGATGAAATTGTTCTGATTATCAGGACACCCTTGTCCATATGATCCGTTAAACCCAACGGCCTGGGTGCTAGACGCCGTGATCATGCTGGTCCAGTATTGCGTATTAGCGGATGGCGTTCCGCAGCCAGTCGGCGTAATAGTGTTCCACCCGTTCGTCGCCACAGTACTGCTAAAGGCCGAACAGACGAGCGCGCCGGGAATGTGAAGCGCATAGACCACACCTGTGTGTGTACCTTGGCTCGATATGCACGTAAGAGAAGTGGCGCTTCCGATTGCAGTTATCCGGCATGGTGCTCCGTTGATAACCATGATCGCGCCTTTCCAACTCCCGGAAAACTGGGCTGAAGTTGGAAACTGAGTACCGGATACCCACGTTACCGTCGTGCCTAAGGTGTTCACGGTACCAGTAATCTGCGTATCGGCATAAAGTGCCGCCCCCCAGTTGGGAGCTGATGCGTCGGGGCTTCCCCAGTAAACATGCATCGATCCCCACGATGGAGAACTCATAACAGCAGGAGTGACAAAGCCATCGTAGTACAGGTTCAGCGCATTCCCTGTGTCAGGCGTGGTCGAGAGGGACGCTGCGGTGCCTCCGAGATGGGAGGTCACCACTGTGCCACTTACGACCGCCTGCTGCCATGCGATCGCGCTGAGTATCTGAGCGTTGATCGACACCGGAAGAAGGAAAAGCGTGAGAATGATTATCTTTTTCATCAGTCTGCCCAAGTCCCCGTGTAGCTCATTACGGCATAGTGCGTCGTGTCATATCCCACCAAACAGATTGAGTCTGTTGCCGCCCCTCCTGAAACTACAGCGTGGTTCACCGTTCCCCATCCGGCGTGCGTGGTTAACTCATAGTAGTTGCTGGCCCCGAGAGCGTTCAATGTAATGACCGTCGCCGACCCTGGTGCATTGCGAACACAAAGTTGCACGCCCGCTGCGGCTTGAAGGGGTGTCACGTTGCAAGTTGTAGTGCAGATGATGTAGGTGTTGTTCGTCGTGACTGCAGAGATCGATCCGCTGGATACAGTTGTAGTTACCACTGGTAGCGCGACTGATGGCAGCGTAGTAGTCGGCGTACAGGTCTTCGCGGTCGATCCGTAAACGCAAATCTGATTAGCGGCTGGAGTGATTGTTGTCTGCGTCACATTCGTGTAGAGGATGCCTGTATCCACGGTTCCATAGCCGTTGGAAGCTGAAGCAAGAAGATCATTTGTCGTCACCGATGCTGGCATCTCCGCTACGGGCAAGCACGTTCCAATCGCAGAGGAAGTAGAATTTGCGCACTCCTTAATGGCGTGCAGAGTTGAGTCACCATAGAAAATATCGAAGGTCCCAGAACCCGTTATCGTGGTTGGTGCCGTGCCTTCTGCAGTAGCTTCTGTGCCAGCCGTTCCGCCCGTGATCGCTGTAGTGGTTCCTCCAGTGGATACGCTGGTAAAATGCCCTGCTGCTGGCGTTGTTCCTCCAACCACAGTACCATCAATAGAACCACCCGTAATGGCGACAGCTGCCGCATTGTATGGATTAGTTACACTGATGGCCCCGCTGCTGTTTGTAAGTGTTGTGCCGTCAGGTTTGACGCCGCCTAGTACAGAAGCGGTAGCTGCAGGCAGGCTATACGTTCCAGCAGGAGTGGTGTAGCCGCCCGCCTGGTTCAAGAAGCTCGTAGCTGAGCCGGTGTTCACAGGAAGCACATGCGTAGAATCGACATTAAGTGTCAGAGTAGGCGTCGCACCACCAGAAGAAGTTCCCTGAAGACCGTTAGCTGTAACCACTGAAACTGTGGTCACTGCGCCTGATGCTTGCTTTCCGTTAAGCTGTGTCTGAATACTGCTAGTGGCGTCTAAGTAGCCCATCGTTGTGGGTGTGACGCCGTCTACAGTCTTATTGGTAAGTGACTGCACGCCAGTCAATGTGGCTAGTGAACCAACCGCGACGCCGCTATCCGCCACTTGGCCCCCAGTGCCGGTAAACTCCGTTACATCAAGACTGGTTACTCCGCTCGCTGGGCCAGTAGTTATCGCGGCACCCGATCCTGCTAGTGGCTCGCTGCCAGCTACAGTGCTGGCCGACGCGGCTATAGGCACTTGGCCTGACGTCATTCCAGACAGTCCAGTGCTTCCAGTAGCGCTGGCGCAAGTACCATCGCCGCGCAGGAACGTGGATGCGCTGCAGGTACCAGACCACAATCCGTAGACATTTGCAGCCACTGCTGCCGCTGGAGGCGTACTAGGTGTGTAGTAAGCAATTCCGGTGAATGGCGTTACACCGCTTACCTGTGAACCGCCTCCAACTGGGTAATAAGCAGGCGAGTAGGCGGTGCCACTATTCACGGTGCCGCTGCCGGTTGGCGTAGTGTAACTGCCAGCACCATTTAAGTACGTCGAAGATGAACCAGCTGCCGTCAGTGCTACACCATTGATGGTGGGCGCTGCAAATGCCTCAGTGGCCGTAAGTGTGTTTGTAGTAGTTACACCATCATTCAGATGCGCATTGCCCACAATAGTAGTACCTGTTGCCGCAATAGGAATGTAGCCGGCAAGCATCCCGGTAATTGCGCCAGGAGTTGCGCAAACTGTGCCAGTGTTCGTGATATTTCCCGCTGTATCGACCTGTAAGCAGTTCGTTGCACTTGCTGAACTAAGTGCCGGCAATTTTAGCATTCCGCTTCCGGTAAGGTTGCCAACGAGTGCAGCCTGGCCTCCTGTGCTAAGTATGTTGGCGCTCTCTTGGTTGACATAAGAGCTTTCGTTGACCCCAAAGATCTGGAGACTAGATACGTTATTTCCACCATTCACAGTCACATCAGCGGCAAGAGCGTGCCCAGATTGCCCAATGAACCTTGCTCCATTTACTACTCCAAGTCCGGCTGTTTGATCGAACTCGATTCCAGTTACGAAGCCATTAGATCCCCAAGTAGCGTTGTTATAGTAAAGAAAGTCCTCTACCACCGTTTCGTAGGATGCAGCCTCAAGTCCGTACTTAATTGCGGTATCACACTCATCATGAGCCCAGGTTTGCTGCCCGAAAGAATCAAGAAAGCAGGTATAAGGCAGGTTACTGCCTGTCCAACCGCCATTTGTTCCGAAGCCCCATACATGAATGTTGCTGAATGGAAGATTGTTGTGAACTGAGTTCTGGACTCCATAATAGTATCCGATAACCGTAATGTCATCCATATGCGAGTCGGTACCAAGATGTGCCCAAATTCCAGGGACACCAGTTGTGTAGGAACTGCCAGCTGGATTCATAACCGTTATGTTGTGTATAAGTGCACCACCAGACTGGTTACTCGTGTCGCCTATATCGATGCCCGCGACCGACGCTGCATGATAGACCATAATTCCAGATATTTCCACTATAGAGTAATTGCTTAGGTCGATCGCTCGTGCAGCTAAATTGTTGGTGTCTATGTTGCCAGTTCCATAGATTTTGTGATTGTTGTTGCGAGTTGTTGAGCTTCCCCACTGCACCACAGAGGGTATAGACGCTGATGCCATAATTGATCCGTCTACCCAAAGATTAGCGTTTGTCACCACAAGAGGGGAGGCCGTCATACAAGCGGCATAACCTGTTATCGTGATCGGTGAACTGATTGACAATGTGGACAGACTGATCGTGTAGTTTCCGACGCCTCCTCCAGAAGGAATGGCTGTAACGGTTGTTGGCGGAGAAGTCGGAATCCCTGGGCCAAAAATCACTTGTCCGACATGGTATGTAGTTCCGGCTGTAAAGTTGGTGACTGACATAGTCGAGCCAGAAATTGTCCCAATACCCGCCGCGCCGACTACAGGAGGAATGTAGACTGTCCCACCCACACCATTGGCTGCAGATGACGCAATTGCCAAAGCTGCCGTGTCATCAGCCACCCCATTGCAAACCGCACCATACACTGGACTCGTCACGTCAAAAAAGTGCGGTGTAGGAACTGCGGCATATTGCTGTGTCCCGCCGAACGATCCCCAGAACGTACCTGCTGTACCGGTTGTACTAAGCGCTGACGCCGTAGCAGCATTGCCCGTAGTACTCTGATTCCACGTAGGAACAGTACCACTGAGCTGTGCATATGGAAGTGCAAGTGAAGGCAGCGTAGTCAGAGTAGAGTTGGTGGTAGCTGTAATATTACCAGCCAGACTTGGAACTGGGAACGCGGTCATGTTGGCTGCACTGATAGTGGGCGCAAGTGTGCTTGGAAAATCTGCGTTTACTAATGTCCGATAAGCAGGCACACCAGCACTACCTGATGCAGGGCCAGCGAGTAGGTAATTCTGTGCGGCATTGCTAAGTGCAAACGTCAGTGCCGGAGCGATTGTGGGGTTCGCGCCGAGTGTGGCCGTGAATAACGGTGCGAGATTTCCGGATGTGAATGAGGTAAGCCCACTGCCACCGGCACCAAGTGCCCAGCCCGCTGCTCCGCAGGTGTATTGCTGGCCAGTGGTTGTGTTGGTATACGGCATTCCGTAGCTGCTGAACGACAGGCTGACATTGCTAGCCGTGGATGTGGCCGGAGCAGACAATATTACAGCGGTGCCGCCAATGTTGAGTTTAGCCACCGTTGCCCCTGTTGGTATACCAATGCCGGTAACTGCCTGATTCGCAAGAACACCGTTGACAGATGCCAGTGCTACGACCATAGAGCCAAGAATAGTGCTACCAGACACCACCGTAGGGCAGTACTGAGTTGGCACGCCAACACCTGACACATTAGACCAGTTGATTTGTGTAGCGGCGTTCACCTGTGTCTGAGCGGCAACAGTGGCTGCACCGACAAAGATGAGAAGAAGTGTGGCCAACTTGTTAATCATGGTGCTCCTATTGATGCCTGTAATATGGTTGTTTACTCAGGCAGCATTCGTGCACTACACTTTGAATTCTAGCAGCGGCATTTCGATCTTGCGCCAATCAACTATTTCGTCCTCTCTTGCTTGTTTGCCACCCAGACGCCGCAGTGCCAACAACTTAGTTCGGCGTGCAAATCACATTGAACGTTCCACCCGCCGTCGCGCTATGGTAAAGGGCCACTGTGCCGCTGCCAGCCATGCCAATGTAGACGCCGGTTAGCCCTGCCGCAGTTGCATTGGTAGCCGCTGGCGCTCCACAGTGCCCGCTTGAAGTGAGTCCAGGCACTGCAACAGAATCAGAGGCGCTTGCAGTTGTGGTCGCGGTCCCGACGAGAGGCAGTTGGCTTGTCGCTGCAAGTGTGCAGTTGCCCAAACAAAACGTCTTAGTACTTGAGCTACTTTCGTTTTGAGCTTTCAACGTAACATCATAGTTATTCGCAGTGTTGGTTACGTTATTGTAAAAGCTCCATGTCCTACGACTAACAACCTGATACGGTGCTTTATTTGAAGTTGGAGCAGCATTTTGCATGATTGAAAATCCACCGCCAGTATCAGCAGCCCATCCAGTTTCCCACCAGTACCCTGTTGACGTAGGAACCCACTGATCCCATTCAGGGAGTGGTGCATAAGCACTCCACGAAGTATATACAGTGCCATTTGCGTTTGAACCACCAGCAATAGATTGTGGTGACGACTGATCAGTAATATAGGGACTAGAGATACATCCACTACCAGAATTGGAGTATCCGGTTGGAGCGAACGTGAATGTGCAGCCGCCACTTGCACTATTCATCACCAATTTTAAGGTGTCATTAAATGGCGTATACGTAAAAGTGTCGAGTCCTGCCGCCCCGGTCATGACAAGGGGAGAATAGAAGAAGTTAGGATCATTGACCCCGCCGACAGTTACTCCACCAACGGTAGCCGTGAAGGGAGCGGAGTAATACAGACCATAAGAACCGTACGCAGGACTATTACCAATAAGCTGGCCAACAGGTCCAGTGAATGAAAATCCATTTGGAGGCGGTTGAACGCCACCATAGTATTGATAATTCGTAACTGGTGCACCGTTAGAGATGTTCATGGCGTTATTGCCAGATCCATGGTTGGGTCCATAGCCGTTTCCAGTTATGCCAGACCCGCCCCAATTAAGCTTGATCCCCTCAAGCAGTGCGTTTGCGGTGCCAACTTGACCGGGATTATGTACGCTCAAGCTAAGGTTTTGCGTATGGTACGCTCTGACGGTTGCGTGCTCTTCCTCGACAGAGTCGCCTATGCCCCAAGTCGTGTTGTTAGGTTCAACATTCAAATTACCAGTTCGCACACTCGGACTTGCGAGAATGTTCTGTTGCAAATTGTCGGAACTGAGGACTTCTGCGCCGGGGTAAATCGTGAAATCGACGTTACCATAGGCATTGTCACCCACTGCAATCGTGGCCGCAGTGGATGTGTCACCACTCGTGCCTGCCTGCGTGCAGGTAAGAGTGCTGGTTGCTGTAGCGTAAGTCGCAGCCGTGCACAGACCATTGAACTTTCCCGTGGCGTCACCAGAAATGAACAGTTTTGATGCACCGTTGTAGTAGGGTAGATTTCCTGACCACAAGCCAATATGCATGGCAACCGTTGAGCCCGAGCGACTTAGCCCCGTGGCCCCCGTGGCCATGAACAGGGTATTACCATAACTAGACGGTACTAACGACGGGTTTTGTCCAAATGCAAAGGCGCGCGTCACTAGATGCGTTGCGTCGATAGCGCCTAACACGTCCACAGGGTACCGCAAGCCATCGGAGATGTTCGCAGTGAACACCACGTAATCGCCGCACATTCCCCCGAAGTAGACATAACTTCCGTGCTCGTGCGGTTGGCGAAGGTTAAACGTGGCAGTAAGTGTACTAGTCCCGCTGTTCCACGAAACACTCGCGGGGTACGCTTGCTCGTGAAATGTTCCAGCAAAGCACGCGAGAGTCGATGTCGTGACTGCGCTACCGCTGCCTCCCGCCATGGTAACGGTTGCGACCTCAGCGGTTGTCCCTGTACCTACAGGGTCGCTAATTGGGGTGAGTAGATCGCTGACTAGCGTACCCCACGCTACCGAAGGTGTGACTGTGCCACTCGTGATGACCGCCGTGTACTGTTCTGGAGTTTCAGCGGTTGCCCCAGGAAGAATAGCCGTCGAACTTCCAAAGAAATGCTGGGAGCTTGCATACCCTGTAGCATATCCCGCCGCAACAGGTTGAGAGAGGTCGAGGAGATAGCGGCTGCCGCCAAAGTTGCAATCATTTGTGCTCGGGCACGTCACCGACAGTGACACTGTTCCAAAACCACCGAGAGCTACAGAGGCAGCATTGGCAGTGGGCGATTCCCCGCCTTGAGAGCCAAAATAAGAAAATCCTTCATCTGTTGGAGCCAAGCCTTCGCCATAATCCCACATTACATCGTAGGTGCCTTGAAAATCTCCAATGCCAGCCTGAGTTTTGAAGGCATAGTCGATGAGTTGCCCTGTTCCATAATTTGTGATGCTAGAATAGTGGATTCCTCGCTCACTCCAGCCACCTTGGGGTGGCGTAGTGAATCCGGAGAAAGATCCTCGATTCCAACCGGGTGAAGTTACCACCACGCTAGATGTCGATATTCCCTTACCTTCTGAGCACCACGTTGATGTGCATACACTTTGCACGAATTCAGGCCCATTGAACGTGAGCGCATGATACATCCCATAAAACGAGAGCGACCCTACTGGGTTCGCGGGAGGATTTGTGACGGTCTGAGACAGCGGTCCGGTCAGCGTGCCTCCCGTTGCGGGTAGATTCTTCACCCATCCAGAGGTTGTGCATTTGTACTCGACATTGTTCGTCGTGTCTTGATAAGACTGGCCCCACTCCGCCCCATAGGGGTAGACAGTGTAGTTGCCATTCTGCGTGCAAGTGATCGATGGCGCACCAGAACTGGAAAGCAAATTCCATTTAATCTGGTAAGTCGGGTCAATCTGCGTCTGAGCAAAGCATGTGATAATTGACAAGATCAAGAAAAGCAATACAGCAAAGCGTTTCACGCTGAAGTCTCCTTGTTGATTATTGTTCTGCGCAGACACTGCGGTGCGCGCAGAGAAATCATTGCGTAAAAATGTCACCTGTGCAGTGAATCGCTTGACCGCTTGCTGTCGCGATATTCTGTGAGTTGCCGTTAAAAATAGCAAGGTTGGTTGAGCTTGCCATAATCTGTCCCCAACCCATCGCCATAGATCCCGAAATGTTAGTGTTAGCGCACGTGATCACCTGCACAACCGGATTACTTGCTGATGTGACCCATGGTAAAGCTATATTCGTCCATCCTGTTGTTGACGTGCAGAAACTTGTGCCGGTAGTCATGTCGATGTTGAGGTGGATGAGTGAACCGGTTCGTGAGTACATGATGCTCGCAGTACTTCCACTCCATGTGCCGCCGGTACAGCTAGGGGTTACAGTAGCAGGGCCAGACATTACCGATCCGCTGAGCACTGACGGCCCCGATCCTGCTAGTGGCACAGTTCCCTGGTTCCCTGATGCATCATTCGTCTCAATGCCGGCCACCGTCAGGAGCGTATTTTGAGCACCAGCGCTCTTTACGACTCCAGGAACGGTTAAATTGCCGAATGGGTCAAGTATTCCGCATTGCACGCGAGTGAAAAAGTTAGAAGTGCAATTCCAGACAAACCCGGCGGTGTTGATTGTCGACTTGTAAGCTCCAAACTGCACTGAAGTTGAAGTCCCAGGAACAATATAGCCAGCTAAGGCAGTGGTCGCACTAGGAGTGGCTTGCAAGAAGTCCCAGATATCTCCAGTTGTCCCGGCTGCTGTTGATACCGAACCGAAACCCTTCACAGTGACACCTGTTAGCGTCGGATTCGAGAATACAATTCCCGTGCCGAAATTGGTGTTTACTGGAATGGGTATTCCGTTTGGGAGCAACTGTGAAAATGAAACTTGACTGGGATTAGCCGCAGTCTGCAACATGCTTACCGCGCCATTTGCCATAAGGGTCAGTGCGTCATAGTTATCTCGATTGCCTGCCAAGGTAAGGTCTACAGGCGCTGTCCATGTGCTTCCTTCATCGTGCGAAATTGAGGCGACGTGCTCGCTATAGCTACCCGCAATCGCACCACGCCCGACAAAGTACAAATTGCCCGTTGTGTCCAAAGCCAGACTAGGTTTACCAGCTATCGGGCATCCGGTAACAACTGCTCCTGCGCATACGCCAGGATTGGCCACACTGAGAACATCAACGGGGCCAGACCATGTTACGCCGCTATCGTGCGAGACAAAGCGGGCATACGTGCCGTAAGGATCACCGGACGGAAGTCCCTCATGGCGTGCAATCAGTACCACGTCACCATTGAGCATAAGTTGTCCGGTAGTTTCGTCGTAGTCATCCGTGATGACGTAGCCACTTGTAACCGCTGCCGTCAGTTGTGTATAGGCCCAGGTGGACCCGCTGTTGGTCGACCGTAGAATACCGCTAGAAAATGGTGTATTACTTCCCGTACCATTAGCGGCACACCAGACCGGCAGAATGTAAATCAAAGAAGAAACCTGTACCATGCCTGCCGACGGATAGCACCAGCTTTGTCCGCTAATTGGAATTTGCGTGTACCCAGCCCATGAAATCGTATCAGGAAGTGATGTTGCGGGGATCTTCGAGATGCTGTTTGCCGCACTGTTCGCGGACCAGACATTCCCGTGAGTGTCTGTGGCCATTCCCTGTGGACCTGCGCCTACCGGGAAGCCGCCAAGATACGCTCCGGTCGTGGTATTCCATTTCTTCACATAGCCTGAGTTGTACGCCGAGGTCCAGAGATAGCCATCAGCGTCGAACGTCAATCCGTAAATGGAGCCACCTGTATAGACGGCATTCACCGTGGCCCCCACAGGGCTAATCGCT